>Ga0214170_1000065_pt1 | contig 47559 bp, 75 predicted proteins | sample TroBogEpilimnion_2_FD_153008 | JGI IMG/M metagenome (GOLD analysis project Ga0214170, IMG submission 153008) | Freshwater microbial communities from Trout Bog Lake, WI - 27JUN2007 epilimnion | ecosystem: Environmental > Aquatic > Freshwater > Lake > Epilimnion/Euphotic zone | place: Trout Bog... | reverse complement strand
TTTAACATTGTGTTAGCCCACTTTCCAACGATCTTCCATTTACATAGAAGAAAAAGCGATTGGCATATTAAATGATCATAGACCTTTATCCTGAATCTTATATATTATATATTAAATTTATTAGTAAGTTTTAATATCAGTGGATTTTTTATAGACATTTTAACATTTTTTATCATAATTAATCACTTTACTATTAACTATTAATCTTCTCCTTTTCAAGTCAAAAATTTACCAAAAGTGATAAAAGTCACGTTTGTCTATGTTTTTGATAACTCTTTCAATTTATCTTGTTGGACTATTTCGTCCTTTGGTACATTTTTTCTATTTTTATAAAAATTGTCATGATCATCTATCTGTTTGACCAAATCCTCCGCAATTTGTCTCAATGTTCCATAATAAACATTATTAAGTAAATCCTTTATTTCCAGTTTTATTTTTTTTAGAATACAAATATAATAATAAAAAATAAAACCCCACTATAAAGTGAGGTTTTATTTTTTTAAGAGTTTTTTTATTTATCAGAAACTTCTTCAAAATCAGCATCTTCTACTTCGGCATTACCACTAGTCTCGGTATTTTCAGCTTGATTTGTTTCATTTTGACTTTGCTCATATAATTTTGTTGAAATTGTATTCCAAGTTGTATTTAATTTTTCAGTAGCTTCGTCAATTTTATTGATATCTTTTTCTGAAAATGCAGTTTTCAAAGATTCTAAATCAGTTTTCAAAGATTCTTTATCATCTTCTGTTAATTTCTCATCAAATTCCTTAATCTGTTTTTCAGTATTGAAAATCAATGAATCTGCTTTATTTAACTTCTCAACTTTCTCTCTTTCAAGATTATCTGCCTCTGCATTTGCCTCTGCATCAGACTTCATTCGTTCTATCTCTTCTTTTGTTAATTGAGAACCACCTTCAATTCTAATAGAGTTTTCTTTACCAGTTGCCTCATCTTTTGCAGATACTGAAAGAATACCATTAGCATCAATATCAAAAGTTACTGCAATTTTAGGGATTCCACGAGGAGCAGGCATGACACCATCTAAATTAAATCTACCTAATGATCTATTATCCTTTGCCATTGCTCTTTCGCCTTGTAACACATGAAGTTCTACTGATGGCTGGTTGTCTGAAGCAGTACTAAATGTTTCACTCTTTCTAGAAGGGATTGTTGTATTTGCTTCAATTAATTTAGTAAATACACCACCCATGGTTTCAATTCCTAAAGATAAAGGTGTAACATCTAATAAAAGAACATCTGTAATCCCACCATTTAATACAGCTCCTTGAATAGCAGCACCCAATGCAACTACTTCATCAGGATTAACTGATTTGTTCGGTTTTTTACCAATGTATTGTTCAATTGCATCTTGAATTGCAGGAATTCTTGTAGATCCACCAACTAAGATAACCTCATCAATATCAGATGGATCAAGTTTAGCATTTTTCAACGCAGACTTAGCACATTTGATTGCTCTTTCAACTAATGAAGAAGTTAACTTTTCAAAAACAGATTTAGTTAATTTCTTAACAAAGTGTAAAGGCATACCATCTTTTGCAGTGATATATGGTAAGTTAATCTCAGATTCTGTTGTAGAAGATAATTCAATCTTAGCTTTTTCAGCAGCATCTTTCAATCTTTGTAATGCCATAGCATCTTGTGTAAGATCAATTCCGTGTTCTGATTTGAACTCATCAACCATCCAAGTAATAATGGTATTATCAAAGTCATCACCACCTAAATGTGTATCACCATCTGTTGACTTAACTTCAAATACACCATCACCAATTTCCAATACAGAAACATCATGAGTTCCTCCACCACAATCAAATACTAAGATTTTTGAATCGGTATTTTTCTTATCTAAACCATATGCTAAGGCAGCTGCTGTTGGTTCGTTAATAATTCTTTCAACTTTTAAACCAGCAATTTCACCAGCTTCAATTGTTGCTGTTCTTTCAGCATCCCCAAAATATGCAGGAACTGTAATAACTGCTCTCGTAACTTCATGACCTAAGTAGTCCTCAGCTGTTTTTTTCATTTTTTGTAAAATAATTGCTGATAATTCCTGTGGAGTATATTCTTTACCATCAATATTAACAACTGGTACATTAGAACTAGATTTCTTAACTTCATAAGGTACTCTTTTAACTTCATCAGTACAAACTGAATAATCTTTACCAATAAATCTCTTAATAGAGTAGATTGTGTTTTTTGGATTTGTTACTGCTTGTCTTTTAGCAGGATCACCAACTTTTCTATCAGTTCCTGAAAAGGAAACAATTGAAGGAGTAGTTCTTTTACCTTCAGAATTACTAATTACGATAGGTTGTCCACCTTCTACAACAGCTACAGCAGAATTTGTTGTGCCAAGGTCTATCCCCAGAATTACATTGTTTTTACTCATAATTTATTATTTTATTTTTTTGTTTGTTTATTACATTTCAATAAGTGTGCCAAAGCAAATTATAACCATTTTTTATTTTTATGACATAAAATGTGATATAAAACCTGACAGAAAACCTGACATTTACTGACATACACTGACAATGAATATATTTATGTTTATAGTTAAAAAATTAAAATAGTTTATTTTTTTATTTAATATATACATTATGATTAATTATATTAAGGTATTATTTTATAACATATTTGAGACATTTAAAACTCATGGTAAGGGATTTAGTGCTAGAAAGGTAACTGCTTTTGTGGTAACTATGTTAATAGTTTATGCACATTACAAGTGGTTAAAGTCTTGTTTTAATAATAATCATTTTGATTTACTACCACAGGTATTGTTAATTGATTTCAGTGCTTTATTATGTTTATTAGGTTTAACAACGTGGGAAAAAATAACAAGTTTAAATAATATAGCAAGTGGTGGATCTAGTTCAGGTGGATCTGGTTCAGGTGGATCTTCACCATCAATTAATGTTGATTTAAGTCAAAGTAATTCAAATACTACTACAAATAATTCATCTCCTAATAAAAGAAGAAGAAATAGAAAGCCTAAACCGTAGTGGTTTTTATAGCAATATTTGGAACTGGTGCTGGGCTTATTGGATTTGTAGTAGGGATAAAATTATAAGTAAAATCTTCTATCTTTTTAATTTTAGTAGGTTTTCTTTTTTTAAAATCGCTAAATTTTTTAATTTTCATATTGTATATATTAAAAAATTATTCTTCAATATCTTCTTTAAAGAATATAGAAGAATCTCTTTGATTTAAAAAGTCTCTAGCTGTAAGTAATCTTTTAGTTTTTTCTCTAACCCATTCAACTGCTAGGTCGTAAACATCTTTACCTTTTACTATATTCATCACATGACTAAAATTTGGTTCTTTTTTATGATATTTAAGACCATATCGTTTATTTACGATAGATATATCACTACCATCATCTTCAGCTTTATATAGTTCATATGATTTTAAGATATCGTTTATTTTATCAGATATAGCATGTTTAATAACAGTTATGATTTTTTCAATACGTTGGTGGTTATCAAAATCATCTTCTGGTATTTGACCAATTATATCGTCAATTTTATCATCTAGGATATAAGAAATAAGTATATGTTCACGATATAGATCATTTGTTAGAAGACCGTGCAAATCTATATACCATTGTGTTTTTATTTTAATTAAATGATCATTTTCAAATTGAACTATCCAACCTTCTTTATTTTCAATTATTTTGGCTAGATCAATTAACTCATCTAATGTTTTATCATTTTCAAATATGGCATATTTTATAGAACCCAATTTATCTAAATAATCATTTATATCTAAATGTTCACCTGTTTTATTATCTCTTAACCTTAAAAGTATTAATTCTTCTTTTGTATAATTAAGGACTATTTTATTAGTAGGTGATACATATTCAAAAATAGCAATAATATCATTATCTAAAGTCCAATCAACAAATGATTTAACATCTTTATTTTTATTGTATATTCTATTCATACCAATTGCTTGGTCTGATTCAAAAGACATTTTAGATTTACCTAGAATTTTGCCATTAGGTAATTTAACAAATGATGAAATTGATCCATCTTCTTTGTTATTAATATATTTCACTGCCAAATATTTGACATCAGAATATTGTGATCCTGGTACTTGATTTAGATTGAAAAATTTTTCTAAAAGGATATATCTTTTGAATAAGGAACCATCTTCATTGAATATGAAAGTAAGACCTCTCATCTCTCTATTATCAACACCATCAGCTATAAAATCGCTATATTGGGCTAAACGATAATTGAACATACTAATATTATAGTTATCAATTATTTTTTTAGCTTCAATAAATGGTGAATCAGGTAGCTGAGTTAGAGCTACAGCATCTTCATAAGATAATAAGTTATATTTATACATTTAATATTTTTTCTAAAATTTTTATATCTTCAAAATAGAAGTGTGTTAATGACCATCCTTTTTCGGTACAAATTTTATCAATATATTCATCCAGAATAACTTCTTTTTGACCTGATAAAAAAGTTTCTTAATCTTTTACTTCTTTTTTTATTATTTGTTTTGCTTCCCATACAATATTCTTACGATGCTTCAATGTCATTGACCCTTTCATCATAATAATGTTTTAAATTATTATACAAATATATTAAAAATAATTTAAATAAAAAAGCCTCTTATTTAAAGAGGCTTTTTTATTTTATTTTTGGTGGTGATCTTTACGATCTTCATGACGTTCTCTTCTATCTTGATTAAGAGTTTTTCTGTCTTCATTTCTTTGTTTTCTATCAGCATCCAAAGTTGTTTTGTCTGCTTTTAGTTTCTCACCAGCTGTTTTAGCAGCATCTACATTACCAGCTGTTTTAGCATCTTTTAACGCTTTTACATCAGCTTTTACTGTTTGAGCATCAGTTTTAACAGTCTGAGCATCTTTTTTAACTGTTTCTTTAGCAGAGTTAACAGTTGCTTTATCACTTTTCACATCTTGTGCGAACATAGTAGAACTAGCTATCACTAATGCTACTGTAAAAATTACTTTTTTCATATTTTTTATTTATTTTTAGTGTACCGGTGAATTCCAATACATATGTATGACTATTGTAAATAAGAAAGGTTTAATTGGTTTAAAAAAATAATATATAATTTATGAGATATATTAAATTTTATTTATTATTTTTAGAAGGATATACGGATTGTAAACTAATTAATAACTGGAGTATAACATACAATCATGCAACAAACCATGATATTAATGATAAAATTGATAAAAGAACAGGAATTTTATATGAAGCTCAATTTAATAATTTGTTAAATACTATTATAAATAAAGCAATAAATGATAATTTATTGGGAAATTATACATTTATATCATTTAAATATTCAATTAAAGTAGTTTCATTTATATGTGTAAATAATTTAAAAATAATTACGATTTTGGGTAAAAATGAAAATATTAAAAAAAATGATAAAATAATTTATATATGAAAAGGATATTAGAATTTATAAATAATAATGAAAAAATAAAAAAAATAAATATGATTGATAATTTTTTATTTTTTGATGAGAAATGGATGTTTGTAGAAAATGAAGATTTTTACAAAGATCAATTAGATGAAATAGAAAAAATCAATTTAAATATAAAGGAATTTATAAAATTAGGAATTAATATTGCAAATAAATTAAATAATTTAAATATAGATGTATTAGATTATGATGTTAATAATTTGGAAAAATATTTAAATTTATAAATTATTTTTCACTTTCATATCTATCAATGACACGTTTTCTCAATTCAGTAGTTGAAAAAGAATGTTTTCTTTTGTTATAATATATTTCAATATGTTCTAAATCTTTACCTGTAAATTCTTTATCCTTATATTCTTCACCAACTATTCTTATATTAATTGGATAAGTATAAAGTATATCTAATAAATCCTTTTCAGTTGCATAAACAACAACTTCATCAACATATTTACAAGATTCTAATTGAATAAATCTTTCCACAACACTTTGTATTGGTTTATTCTTTTCAGGTCTATCTATAGTAGGATCTGTTTGAAGACCTACAATAAGATAATCACAATTTGACTTTGCTTCTTTAAGCATCATAATATGACCTGCGTGAAACAGATCAAAACAAGAACAAGTAAATCCTACTTTCTTCATAAAATTCCTTTTGGTTTTATTGGTTGTTTACCTTCTTTTATAAGTCTATCCGGCGGAGGTGATGATACCGGTGGTCTAGAACTTGTTGAATATTTTAATATCTGTTCAGGAGACATTCTAGTTTTAACAGAAGGATCTTTATCGTTTCTTATAAGTTCATGTTTATTCACCAATTCTTTTTTAACAGCAGATATGTAGTTAAGTTCAGCATCTGAATATAAACTTCTATTGTTTAATTGCTCATTTAGTAGCAAAGTGTTACAATGTGATATTATTGAAAGAGCTAATATCTTTTCTTTATTTTCTACAATTTTATTAATTAAAATAATATAATCTTCGGTGAATTCTTCTCTTACTTTTTCTACAAAAAACATTGCTTGTTTGAAATCTTCTTCTGTCATATTCCTAATCTCATTAAATTTAATAATCTTTCTGGTTTAATAACTTCTTCTTTATTTGAATCAATTATTTTTATTTCTCCACTTCCAAAATATTCACAAATTACATAATCTTCAATCAAATCATCTGTTTCACATTTAGTAAATGCAACATATTGTTGAGTATTCCAAGCATATTCAATACCTAGTTCAAATCTTTGCTTATAAAGAATAGTATTTGTAATTCTTTCGTTCATATTTATTATATCATTTTTTAAATTTATGTTTAACTTAATGATATAATTGCAGCCTCATATTGTTTATCTGATAAAATCTTAACTATTTTACCATTATGATCAACCTTAGTCAAATTTTTATTTGTCTTAAGTTGTTTTTGTAAAGAAACTACGAAAGGATTTGATCCAGTGTATTTTCTTATTTGCTTGTTTAATTCTATTTTTTCTTCTATTTTCATATTATTATTCCATTTTTAACTGAGAAATCTTCTATTGTTTTTATATATTTAGGTGATATATTTTCGTATGTATAAACACCATAACCACTAAAGTCTGGATCATCATATAATTTAATATCATCATTTTCCAATGTTATTTTTAATAATGTATAATCACCATCATTAAATTGTCTTGCTAAGCCTTTAACATTAATTAAGTCTTTTCCTATGTAAATTCTATCACTATGATAGGTTTTTTTAGACATACTTCTTGGTACTAAACCTATTTTTAATATTTTATCAACATTTTTTGTTTCAGTAACATGATAATAAATATTTTTATTATCAACTAATTTATTGAACTTAGATTCTGTGGTTATTTGTATATAATATGAATTATTTATATTTTCTTCTAATAGTTCTGTATAATCTTTACTTAATGGTTCATATTTAATAGAATTAATATTTTTATCATTAGTATCATAAAAATCAAAATGAGATATAAAATATCCACATGAGTTAATTTGAGTTAAAATCTTTATAATATTATCTATTACTATAGATTGTGATAAACATTTTATAAATAAGGTATTAGTATCATAATCAATTCCAGTTTTAAACTGCACTTTTAAGTTAGATAATTCTCTTTCAATTAAACGATTTGCAGTTTTTATTGGATAAGTTTTTATCAAACCTTCACTTACATCTTTTACGAATTTATTAAATTCATTATAGTATTTAATCATAAACTATATATCTATATTCCTAATTCATTTAATTTATCCACTCTGTTTTCTGATATTGTTTTAAATCGGTTACTTGAATACCAAAATTGTTGACCGGTTTCATTCACAATTAAATAATAACATTCACTAGCTTTTTTTAAAATCAGAAACATCAACACCGTTAACTTCATAGACCTTATCTAAGATTAAATGATCACCACCACCTTTATATTGTTCTATAATGTTTCTATGAATAGATAATTCGTAATCATCTTCATCATCTATTGCATCTTTATGGTTATTTTTACAAACTACTTTATCAATCATATTCCCAATTCCTTTAACTGTTTCTCTCTCCATTCATCAATACTCATAAAAAAATATTTTAGTAAATAAATATCTATTATATCACCATTATCATCCATAATTTTCAGATGATCAGGTAAATCAACTATGTCACTATGGAATAAGTATTTCTTACCTATAGTTAGATTAAGTATTTCATCCTTTAGATATCCATATCCTTTTATAGCTTTATTGTTATAGCAAACATATTCTTTTGGAACCATTATCTTTTTTTAATTATTGGACATAATATAATTTTCTACAAATATAAAGAAATTTTTTGATTTTCATATATTAAACTTTATATAATTGTTTTCGTATAATAAAGAAAAATAGATTTTATATATGAATATTAAAATATGTGCCGATGAAATTGTAAAAAGATGCTTATGGGACAATTACGTGTACTACGTACTTGGTTCTGAAAAAGAAGCTGAAAGAATATTAAAAGAGAATGCTGAAATGGAAATTTCGGAAAAGGATGCATTAGTTATAGGTTTACTTAAAGTAATTGAAACTGATAACTTAATTCACAAATTCAATAATTATGTTGTTGAATTTTTAACAAATAAGTCTATGAAACATCAAGATTCATTATTAGCTAGAAAAAAAGCATTTGATTTAGCTGTTGATAAGTTTTTAGATAAATTTCCAGATTATTGGGAACCTACACCATCTTATGGTAGATCATTAGCTGATTTAGTTGAATATATAGATGCATTCAAACAAGAGATGGAGAAATTAGAAATACATAAGATCGTAGATAAAAATGTGACTTATGAGTTTTATGGATCAAATAACATACGTAAATTATTAAAATTCAATTATTAATACAATGGAAGAGGAAAGAAAAGATGAAATTGGTTTAGATTTAACCAATAATGAGAGTACCGAAATGAAATTGGAAGATAATCCGGCTTTAGAAATTAAAGTATTAGAAGAACAATTAAAAGAGGCAAATAACAAATACATGTTATTATATGCTGATTTTGAAAATTATAAGAAAAGAGTTATAAAAGAAAAGGATGAATTAAGAAATAATACTAAGGTTTCAATGATAACTTCTATTTTGGATATGGATAATGATATTGAATTGGCTCTTAAAAACATCAAAGATGATTCAGCAAGAGAAGGTGTTGAACTTATTTCTAATAAGATAACTACTTTCTTAAAAACACAAGGAATTGAACCAATTCAAACTGATACATATGATTCTGATTTACATGAAGTTATTTCCATTATGGAAATAGGTGAAGATAAGATTATTGACGTTGTTTCAAAAGGTTATTCATTAAATGATAAACCATTTAGATATCCAAAAATTATTTTAGGAAAGTAATGAGCAAATCAGTATTAGACATGAAAACTGATGAAACTTTCAGAGATTTAATGCTGGATGCTATATGCCATGGTTTAGGTAATGAATTTAGAAATATTATAATATATGTTGTTGATAATAAAATAGAATTATTTAATAATGAATATTTTAATACATTTATGTATGAAGATGAAGATCTAATTATTGATCTAATTCTTCCTTGTGTAAGAAGAATATGGGGTGAGGTTTTTATCAATCCCCCATCTCTTTTTAAAGATAAGAGATTGGAATACTTTCAATTATTATTTGATATAGATGAATTTATTGATTATTTAATTGCCGTAATTCCAAAAATGGAAAAATCATTAAATCCATTAAATAGTTTGGATAGAACAAGTAAAACACTTGAGTTGATAATAGACAATTATGTGGCTCATTTAGTTGAAAGAACAAGAAATAGGGAAGATATAGTAGCAGATATAAGAGATTTGAAAATTAATAAAACATTGAAAAAATGATTGAATGGAAATTAGAAATTGCAGATATCCGTGATAACCCAAAATATAGAAAAAATGTTGAAACATATGTTAAACCAGCTATGGATTACCTATGTCAGAGATTAAACGAGGTTGATCCACTTAATGGTAATGTAGAAGATTTGTTTAAAAAGATATTTGATGAATTACCAATTATGAACTTTAAAAGAAGAACAGATTATAATAAACACTATGAAGGTCCAGATTTTTTTATTCAGTATAATAAATATACTGATATATATTTTGTTGATAGTGCTAATTGTATAAGAAGAGAAATAATATTAAATAATTTATTTAAAGATGATGAAGAAATATGATGAATTCAAAAAAGATAAAGATGCTCTTTATCTTACTAAAGAAGAAATGAGCCAAGTAAAATGGACTAAGTATGTTATCGTAGTACCTACTGAGGAAGATCGTAACGAACTTATGGAAGCATTTGAACACATTCACTACTCTGACATAGATACTGATAATATAGCAGTTAATCAACTAGCACACGAGTATCTAGATGATAGTAGAGAACCAGGAACTTACAACAACATAGTAGTTGATCCGGTTGCCTACGAAAAATTAAAAGTAAAAAGATGATTACCTACTTATGAAAGTGAATATTGGTTTTAAAATAGATAATAAATAAGATGAGATTAATAGATAAATTTAGTGAGTGGTTAATTTACCAACCATTTATGGAAATGGCCTACTATAGAAAAGAAGCTAGTGATAAGATTAGATCTTTATCTGGAACTATTATAAAACATATTATTAAAGTTATGTATTTAGATGATGATTTAAATATTAAACATTGGAAAAGTGAAATAACATCTTATTTTGATAAAATAAGTGATATTACAATAAAACCAAGAAATAAAAAGTTTACTAAGGAAGAATATTATAATTTTTTATTCTTAGAACCATATTGCCTTTCCTATTCTAATTGGAAGGAATATGAAATAAATGATAAATATATTAAAATGATTATTATGAATATTAATACTCAATATAAATCAAATATTGATGTAAATGATATAAATTTTGATAAAATTTCAAATTTGTTTAAAACAATTTCTGAAAAAATATCTAATTATGAAAGTATAGATGAAATTATTAAAAAAATAAAATAAATAAAATGAGTGATTTATATAACATTTTAGGTGTTGATAGAAATGCAACAGAAGATCAACTTAAGAGTGCTTATCGTAAGTTAAGTAAAAAATATCATCCAGATATTAATAAAAGTCCGGATGCAGAGGAAAAGTTTAAAGAAATCGCATCTGCTTATGAAACATTATCAGATCCAAATAAAAAGGCTCATTATGATCGTTTCGGAACAGGCGGAAACCCTTATGGTGGAGGTGGAAATCCTTTTGGGGGTCACGGTTTCTCTATGGACGATATATTCCAAAACTTTGGTGATATATTTGGTGGAAATCCTTTCGGTAGACAACAAAGAACTTCAAAAGGTTCTGATTTAAGAATGAAAGTTGTTCTTAACATTGATGATATATTAAAAGGAACTACAAAGAAACTTAAATATAAAAGACACGTTAAATGTGATCCTTGTAGTGGTAAAGGTGGTACTGATATACATAATTGTTCTACTTGTAATGGAACCGGTCAAAGAGTAGTTGTGCAAAATACACAATTTGGTCAAATTAGAAATCAAACAACTTGTAATGTATGTAGTGGTACTGGTAAAGAAATTAAAAATAAATGTGGTACTTGTCATGGCCAAGGAACACAAATAAAGGATGAAGTTGTTGATGTAACAATACCAGCTGGTGTTTCAACAGGAATGCAGTTGAAAATGGATGGTTTTGGTAATGATATTAGAGATGGTATTCCAGGTGATTTATATATTGTTGTTGAAGAAGCTCAAGATTTTTCATATAAAAGAGATGTAAATAATATAATTGTTAATAAAACTATATCCGTTATAGATGCAATATGTGGCGCAAATATTAAAGTATATACACCTCATGGTGAAATGTCTGTGAATATTCAACCAGGTACTGAACATGGTTCAAATGTTAAAATACCAGGAAAAGGAATACCAGATATAAACCATGGTATGGGAGATCTTTATATTAAAATATCTATTAAAATTCCTAAAAATATAGAATTAGATGAGAAATTTATCTTAGAAAAGTTAAAAGATTCTAAAAACTTCCAAGCATAAAAAAAGCCACTCAATTTGAGTGGCTTTTTTCTAATATTCAAATGCTAAATTACGATGCTTTGGCTTTCTATTGAAATCCTTCATTGATTTATGCACTTTATGCTTACTAGTCCATCCAGTAGAATTTTCCAATTCTAGTTCTCTTGAAGCTTTTTTAAAAACTTTTAAATTTTCCTCCTTTGAAAATTTTCCTAAATTAACTTTACCTTTCATAAAACTTTTTTTTATAAATATAATAATTTTTTTTTAATAGGTGTTAATTTTTGGGGAAAATTGATGTTTTTATCAATTTATAGGAAATTTATTTAATATATACTAAATGGTTTATATGGTGCAAACTAGATAAACTACGATAAAGAAATACATATTAAATATGGCAAACATTATTAATAATTTGGGTCAGGTACTTGTAGGATTTAGATCTCCTGTATTGGCTACCCCCCCCCCTGTAACGGCATCTACGTTACTAACATCACTTTATAGTGTCTGGAACGCAGATACTACGACATCAACATTAGATTCATCTATTTATGGTGTATATAACGGAGATAATGTAAACGATACATCTGGTAATGCACGAAACGGAACAAACGTTGGTGGTGTTACATTTACAACTGGTAAAGTAGGAAACGCATTTACATTTAATGGTAGTAATTATGTTAGCTTACCTACAAATTCATTAAGCTCTCTAACTGGAGATTTTTCTGTTAGTGCTTGGGTAAATTTAGCATCATTAACAACAAGACAATGTATATTAGCTAATTATATATCTGTAGGTACGCCTGCAGCTGATATTAGAGGATTTAGAGTTTATTATGGAGCAACTGGTACATCAAATATAGGAGGTATTCGAGTTGATATTGGTGATGGTACAAGTAATGTTGTTAATTTATTATCTAATAATTATTTAACTACAAATACATGGTATCATATTGTAGTAACTAGAAAAGGTTCAACAGGTACTAATATTTATATTAACGGATCATTAGTGGTATCTAATTCAAATACCATCAACCCAACATATACTACAGCATACCCAACAATTGGTACTGCACAATATGTATTAAACTCATTTGATTGGTATATGTCAAATGGTTCTAAATTAGATGCAGTTACAATTTGGAATAAAAAACTAACAGATGATGAGATAACACAATTATATAACATTGGTTCTGGAACAGAATATCCATTCTCAGGTCAAACTTTACCATCCGCAAATAATCAATTTGCAATTGATAATGGTACTTTGATGAATGGTTGTACATTTGCTGATGGTATCATTGGTAAAGCCTTTACATTTGATGGTGTTGATGATTATGTTAGTTTACCAAATAATAGTTTAAACTTCACGGGTGATTTTTCAGTTAGTTTTTGGATTAACCCAACATTTACAAGTGGAATTGATTATAGGATAATCGGAACTAATTATTATGCTGGTGGTACATACGGAAATGGTTGGCAATTTGCTAGATTTTCAAATAATAATTGGTCTATACTAATTGGTGGTGGTAGTACTTCGGGTGCTAATTTTACATGTAATAATAATATAATACCTAATAACACTTGGAGTTTGGTTACAATAACTAGAAAAAAATCAACATCAACTAAAATATATGTAAATGGTACGGATTTAACATCACAATTTACATATGTTGACGGTAATTCATCTATAAATCCAACATATACCACAACACAATATTGTCAAATTGGTGCAAATAAATATGATGCAAATCCAGCAACTGGTTTTGTCTCAAATGGAACTAAAATAGATGGTATTTCAGTATGGCAAAAAGAATTAACCGCATCTGAAGTAACAGAATTATACAACTCAGGTACAGGTAAACAATTAACAGTTGAAACACCAATCGTAACAAATGGTTTAGTACTTAATCTAGACGCGTCTAGAACATCATCCTATCCTAACACAGGAACTACCTGGTACGATATATCAGGAAATGGTAATAACGGAACAATGACTAATGGTCCTATATTCGGAACAGCAAGTGGTGGTGCCATCACTTTTGATGGTGTAAATGATTATATTGGTTTAGGAACAAAAACAGCATTAGCACCCGCAACATCTGATTTTACAATATCATTTTGGTTAAACCCTAATAATTGGGGTTCACTTTCATCAACTTCATATAGTCCAATTTTTGTAACATTAGTTAATGGTGGTTTATGGATTGGTAAAAATGGACCTAACTTTGTTTTAAGAACTGCGTACATTGCTGATGATATTCAATATTCTGTTTTACCAACAGTAAATCAATGGACTATGGTCACCATAAATAGAGTTGGTAATACCGCTAAAATTTATTATAACGGTTCAGTTGTTGCTAGTGCAACAGTAACTAGAAATTATGTTAGTGGGAACTCTTCTTTAGGTGTTGATATACCAGATGGTACAGGTAACTACTCAAACATTAAATTATCAACATTTAATTATTACAATAGAGGTTTATCTGATTCTGAAATAACTCAAAACTTTAACGCAACAAAATCCAGATTTGGATTATAATAAATAAATAAATAAATAAATAAAAATGGAATACAATTCAAACACTTACTTAACAATTTCACACTCTGATTGTGACGCTTTAAACCTAGGAAATGGTCATAGAACAAATAATGCAGGTGATACTTGCATTATTGAGTTTGGTCAAGGTCAAGAAATACCTGCTGAAATTCAAGCAGTAGTTATTGGTACTTACACACATGAAGAAGCTTTAGCTTTAGTATCCACAGAAGAGTGGACATCACAATTACCAATGTAATTAAACTAAAATAAAAAACCCACTCAATTTGAGTGGGTTTTTTTTATTTACGAATAACTATAATATCATCATATTCAGCAAGTATCTCTTTAACTTTGATGACTTTTTTACCATCCGAGTTTTTAATAACCAATTTAATTTTATCACTTTTACATAATTCAATTAAAACCTTATCAACCAAATCACTATCAGATGTTTTCGGAAAAGCAAGATTAATTGCCTTAGCTAATTTTACTATATGCTCAAATTCCGGTTCTCTAAGAACATCAATAGTTCGCTCTTTATCAAATAAATTACCATTTCCTAATTTATCAACTACGAATTCTACCTGTTCTTTAATTGATTTACTTTTTAAGTCTTTTGTTGTCATTTTATTTTGTTTTAAGATTATATTACAAATATACTATTTATTTTTTAATTACCAAATTTATATTCCCATTTTTTTGATCCACAATCAAAAATTCTATAAAAACCCCTATCTATCATTATCTCCACCTCAGTTTTATTTTTATCAAAACCCTCTTTAACTAATTTATCCTTCCTATAATTAAAACGATGGTATCTAACCTCATTAATTACATAATAATAATTAGGTATCGTTTCTTGGATAAAATCAAATCCTAATTGCTTATATAAATTACCAACACCCCTAGAATTATCAGAATATGATATAACCCTAGATACATCATTATTTTTTATGAAATAATTAAATAATTTAGAAGCACCACCAACAATACTAAACCCAATTTTATTACAAAATCTTAATAACTCATAGACATTATCTTCAGTCTTCTGACCCAATGACTTACGTAATGATCCAAATGTCATTAAACTAACTAATTCATCCTTAAAATACAAACCTAACTTTATCTTGGATCCAACAAAACCCTGTATATGGTTATCAAGCAAAAATTGCTTAACATCAGAATTATTAACTTCTTTTATTATACATTGTCTAGCCCATATTCTTTTTGAATTACCAAGCTTATTTAAAATGATAGATTTAACTATATCTGTTTTACAAACCCAATCATCCTCCCAAATATGAATCAATTGAATACCTCTTTCTAAACAATCATTTGTCTTATTGAAATGGTAATCATTATCTTTATACAACTCAGAATGCCAATATAAACCATTAAACTCAAATGCAATATTTAATTCAGGTAAATAAATATCAATCTCCCTACCACCTAATATACTTTTATTAGATGTTATTATCTCACCACTATAGTTTTCACTTATAAAAATTAACAAATCCTGTTCCATTCTAGATGTACCAGCTAATCTTGGATTACATATTAAGCAAATATCAGTATCTATTTTCTGTCTATTTACTAAATATTGTCTATTTATATCAAATATATTATCACAAACCAAACATTTTAACTTTATTATATTATCACCACCAGTTTTATTAAGTTCTCTATCAATATAAATTATATTACTTGGTAATTTTGACTTTATTTTATTTGTTATATTATCTCTGTATTTATTAACCCTCTTTTCTATAATACTAGGATGTGATAAATGATGCTCAACACCATAGTTTTCTATAGATCTTTCTTTAACTTTTTCACCTACATGTTTATAAAAATTATCAACACTTCCCCAGTTATTAGTTATAGTTTCTTTCTTTTTTAAATCAATTTTCTTTTTTTCTTCTTCTGATTTATTCTTAATCTTTTCTGCTCTTTTTTTGATTATTTCTGATTTATTAGGATTAGAATCCCAAGTAGATTTACTTTTAGCTAATATTTCTTTTGATAAATTAGGATACTCAACGCCATAATTTTTAATCATTGTTTCTTTAATTTTTTTCTGAACTTCACTATTTGACATATAGTGAACACCACCCCATTTTTTAAGTATATTCTCTTTTGTTTTCTCTATAACTTCTTTATTCTTTTTTGGATTATCCACTCCATATTTTTCTATACAAGTTTCTTTTCGCTTCATCACAAAACAAGCCTTATCACCACAAGAAACTCTATAACCATTTTTAAATCCTATAAAAGAGAGATGTTTACCACAAACACATAATAATATTTCAGGTTCATTATTTACAAAATAATAAATTCTCTCTGATAAACTACGTTCAGATAATCCATCTGGTATATTATTATTGATATAATCTAAATAACTTATATTTTTAGGATTTTTTAAAAATAAACACAGACTACCTATGTTTCTGTTTGCCATCTCTGTTATTAATTCTCTCATCCTATATTATATGGAATATTATACTATTTGTTTTTAATATATACTAAAAAATAAATAATTCTTATGAGTGATTATATTCCTTATCAAGGTGGTCTGACAATAGAAGAAATGGTTGATAGTATTCAAACTGAATTAACTATTGCCTGTGCTTTACCTAAAACATTACCTGATGCACAAATTAGACAAATAATTGAAAAAAGAGCTCTTCCTTGGTTTTATAGAAATTATCAATATGCAGTTCAAAAAATGTATTTTCTTATAAGAAAAGAAGCGTTCCAATCAGAAGAATATACTAAATATAACTATGTAGAAGTACCTTGTGAAATACAAGCAGTTACTTATTTATATGAGCTTAGAAGTGTATCATTATTCCAATTAGGAATAAATACACCTAACCTTTCTGTTAATTTAGGTGTCACAAATCAACCTTATTTATCAAGCTATGTTTCTACGATTGGTGAGTTAGGAGTTTATAAAACACTACTAGATAATATGTCAGATATGATGAACCAATTAAATAAATATACCCTTAAACACCATTTCAATTATTTAAATCATAGATTAAATATACTTACAGCTGTACCATATGATGTTATAATGGAAGCTTATGCTAATATCCCACAAGAGAATTTATTCAATGATGATCTTTTCTTTAAGTATGTGGCAGGACAAGCTAAAATAGCTTTAGGAAATATGGTTGGAAGGTATGATTTTTCACTTCCAGGTGGCGTGAAGATAAATGCTACTGATTTGGTTTCACAAGGAAAAGAGGAAGTTAAGGAAGTAGAGGATGAGATAAAAGGCCAAAGCACATCAAGTTTCTTCATTCTTGTTAAGAAGTAGTTTTTTTTACCTATTTATAAAAAAAAAGACACTCAATTGAGTGTCTTTTTTTTTATTTAGTAATCCAATTCCAGAATCTTTTATGTAGTTTAGGAATTACTATACCCATAAGAGGGACTAATATAACTGTAAATATTAAAGTTTTAACTAATTGGGGAAAATCTTTAATAAGTGGAAATACTAAGGCAAACATTATATTGATAACTGGATAAACAAATAGCCAAGATATTAACATCATTTTCCAAATTTTAGGTTTATTTTGCATTATTCTTTTTTATTTTATTATATAGTATAAAATATTAAAGTTTACTAAAGGTGAAAACACCGAGTAGCGAATTCGGTGTTTTCTTTTAGCAATAACTAAAACCGGTCCTAAAGATGGGACTTTACGTCCTCCGGTATAACTTATATATTAAAAAATAAATATATAGTTTGTATATTTTAAAAATATTTTTTATTTTTGCGGAAAAAAGAAAAGTAATATATATAAATAAAAAATAATATTTATATGCGAAAGTTTTTAATTATAGAGGATAATAATGGTGAGAATAAAATAGAAGTTAGTAATGTAAAAATAAACTTTTTAAAACCAATTATATATAAAATAAACAACAAGGATATTAGTTATAAGGAAATGGAGAGTTTTGAAATTTTCAAGGAGCTATATCCATTTAATGATGCGGATATAATTTCAATAAATATAGTATATCACAATTAATTTTTAACTTAAAAAATAAATAAATTATGTCAAAAAGAACTAAAAAGATAAATGAATTTATTGATTACCCATTTGAAATTGAAGCTGAAATAGAAAAGGTTATTTTTAGTGATTCTGAAATTAATAAAAGACGAGAGGAAACATCTAATAAAATGAAAGATGCATTCTCAAAGATAAATAAATCTAAAAAAATAGAGATTACAAAAGATTATTTTGAAAATTATGTAATTAAAAGAATGTATGAATATCCAAATACTACAAAAAATGATATAAATTTATTACACATAAAATTATTTAATGAGCCTTATTATAAAAATATAGACAATAGTGATGAGGATAGTTTACATAGATGATAAATATAAAAACATTAATTTCTTTAGTGGTTTATTAATTTCTGAAAGTTCTATTTTATTATCAAATGATGATATGATTATAATTGAAAATATAGATATTAAAAATAAGAAAATTGTTGAATATATAGTATATAGAATTTTAGATGAAGAAAATTTAGTACCTGATATTAAATTAACACCAATAAATGGATTAGAATATATTAATAAAATGGATATATCTAAAGGTCTTGGTATATACCATGCTCATTTAAATAATGATATGATATTAACTTGGTATCTTGAGTATATAGATGGTGATTTTTATCTAAAATTAATATATGATAAACATCCAAATACTAATGATTCATATAAACCAATGTTAACAAACATATATAAGAATCCTAAATCTTATGATATTATTAGAGGTAAGTATTTAATTGATGATATACAAAATACTAATTTTAAAGAAAAATTACGTGTATTAAATTTCAATGATTTTAATGTAAATAATAAATTTTAAAGATGTTTAATGTGTTATTACCTTGACATTAAACAATCTAAATAAATAAAGGTATAATTTTTAACTTAAAAAATAAATAAGATGGTAAAACATGAAGTAAAGGTAGAGTTTTCAAATGGGGATGCTCTAAAACAGATTATTGAGAAGGCATATTTTGAGGCTGGAACAATGGGTAAAATCACTGGTAAAGATCATTTCATCACTGTGGATGAGGTAGAAGAGGCAAATGCTTATTCTGTTTTAAAGGAGCTTAACAATGTAACAGTTAAGATCAGTAATAATGATGTTATAGATGGTACAATGCGATTTATAATTGATAATACGGATGGTGATATCAGATTATCACCGGTATCTATTTATTGTGTTAAGGAAGAAGATAGATATAGTTTTTATTAAAATTAAAAAGCCACTCAAATTGAGTGGCTTTTTTTATAATTTACCGGTAAAGGTAGCCTTATTTTTACTTTTATAGCAAACATATTTTTTATCTTTTAAGATATTATTTATCCATTTATTTATAACTTCTTGTATAGTATCATAATCATGTATTCCAATTCTATCAATGAAGTTCCATATTAGAACCATACCAACCTGTATCAAATGAATCATCTAGTAGAGCTAATATTTTTTTACTAATTGGTTGATTTTCATTATAATTTTCAAAAGTTTTTAAGTATTTCATATTTTAGTATTTTTTTAATAATGTATATATTAAATATTTTTTCTATTTTTTATTTTAATATATAAAATATGAGAATATTAAGATTTAATGAATTTGAAAAAGTGAATGAAGCACTTCCTCGTCAACATACGGTTGATCAATTAAAGAGAGTGATGAAAATAGCTGCTAAAACAGATATTGGTAATAGAATATCAGATATGAATAAGCAGGGTGCTAATATACAATATATAGAAAATCCGATTGATACTGGTATTGAATCTTATGAAGATTATGAGAAACATAACAGGAAATTCACACCATCTTGGAATTTAAAGGGGATGCTCAGTCCATTTAAAGGGGAAGATAATAAGCAGAACAAATAACTAATGTGTTTTTGGAAATTTAATAGCTAAATTATTATCAGAATTTAAAACATTCCATTGAATTCTTAAATTTTCAATATTAGTTATATCTTCATATAGAGGAAATTTAGAATCTAACCATTCTATAACTTTTATATTTATATCATCTATATCATTTTTTTTCGTTGAATTATATGATGTGATATTTAATATTTTATTTTTTTTCCATTCTGATATGTTTGGAATAATTATAGATATTTCAATATCATTATATTTCAAAGTAAAATTGGGTATTGCTATTTTATAACCTTCACCTCCTGATATATAAATATCAAATGGCAGATCATCACCTATAGACATCTTATATGTATTAATACTTTCCATTAATTCTTAAATTAATATACAAATATACAAAAAATAATATATAAAATATGAAATACTTAAAAACATTTTCAAATGAAATTATTGATTTTATAAAAGAAATGAATGAATCATTTGATTCTGAAATAAAAGATATAAATTGGACTGTAAATGATAGTGATTATCTGGAAGGTGAATTTAATGTAGATATTTTAAAATATAAAATTTACATTAGTAAATATGGTAATGATATATGGACTTTTAAATTTTCTGTTATAAATAATGATGGGTTTGAAACTCAAGAATTAATTAATAATACAAAAAATAAAATGATTGTTCTTAATACAATAAAATCATCCATGAGTGATTTTATAAAAATGAAAAATCCAAATGGTATAATACTATCTATTGTTGATGGATCAAGAGATAGAAAAAATCTATATACTATTTTTGCTAATGAATTATGTAAGCAATATAATTTTAATGTAAGAACTATAGAAATTGCTAGAAATGAAAATATTATAATTTCAAATAATATAATTACTGATAATGATATTAAGAAGGTTTTAAATCAATTTTAAAATTTAATATATAAAACAAGAAAAATTACATAAACATATGAAATACTTAAAAACATTTGAAAATTTTAATGGTGATTCATCTAAATATGATGATATATTAGATCGTGCTATTGAATTGGGTCAAGGAGACTACAAAAAGGGCTTAGAAATGCTCCCAAAGGAAGATAAGAACTTCTTAAATGGAATTGAGAATAAGAATAAAATATATGAGGATCAATATTTCGCATTTGAATTAACGGAGATAAGAAACTTAGGTGATGAGGAGCATTATATTGGTATTCTTTCAACTCCAGATATTCATTTACCAGGTGGTGAAGTAATTGAAGGAGAAATTGAGGGTTATATTTTAATTGAACAAGGTAATTTAATATCACCTGTTTTTTCTAAAAAAGTAAATGTTTGTGGTGTTGAAACAGAATTTACTATTTTTGATTTCTGTGAGGGACTAGAATATGAAATGGATAGCTTTATTGAAAATACAGCTTATGAGATCCACGAAGATAATAAGAAAGATTTATGAAACATTTAAAAACATACGAAGGATTCAATGAGAAAAAAGACTTAGCTTTAGAGATTGCTGAGGATTTATTACCAAGATTAAAAAAGATTAAACAAGAAAAAGGTATTTTCACAGTATCTATGTTTGATAACTATATGGAAGAAAGAAATGCTGATATGAAATTATCAGATAGTATAATGTCTTATCTTGTTGATATGGGATTTGATTTTGATACTGATGAAGAAGATCAAGATGATAGTGATGATATGATCTTTAAATATGGTTTAAATTAAAACTTAGTTATTTTTAAGTATATAATATTAATGGACATTAAAGAGAAATTTGTTAAAATGTGTTCATTGATATATAAATATGATGATGATTTATTTAAATATCCATATGAAACTGTATTTTATAGTGAAGAATATAATTATTTAACTGAAAATAGAGATGAATATTATTTTTTATTAAATAAAATGGATAATCTTTTAAAATTGGTAAATAATGATAATATCTATATTAATATGGATATAGAAGATGAATTATGGTACTTAATATAAGATAATATGATTGAAAAATTTAACAATTTTAATAAAATTAATCAATACATAGGTGAAGGAATTGATATTGATTTTAAAAATCGCATAGTTAAAATTAATTTAAACCATGAAAATGGTGTTGATACATCTATTGAAAACAATCCAAACATTATTAACATAGATGGTATTAAAGTAATATCTTTTTTTAAAAGAAAAAAGTTAAAGGATGATAATGGTGATGGTAATCCACTTCTATATGCTCTTAAGGAAATCAATGGATGGAATATATCAAAATTTGATATAGATCTTTTATATAAACAATTCTTATTAATTGTATCAAAAATAAATAATCAATATGATACAATTATAAAAACACCATCCAATAATGAACTTAATAATATATTCATGGATAAATTACAAAAAAGTATTAAATGTAAAAATATTATTAAAAATCCATTTGGTAAATTAGAAAAGGATGAAGTTTATTTAAACTGTATTGATTTTACTGAAATGGATGATGTTGATATTAATAGATTAAATAAAAGTTTTTCCAGAATGGATACGTATTTTACGTTTAAACATATACCTGTTGACCTTAGAAAATATATCAAGAAAATATATAATGATAATTATATACAGGATGAAATTGAAGATGCTATTAAAATAAATGGTAAAGATATTTTAATTTTAGACGATACAATATCAAGTGGTAGTACCATATCAAATATGGTAAAAACTATAGAAAAATTATATGATCCAAAATCAATAACAGTTATTACTTTATTTTCAAAATTATAAAAAAGGGTTCATTGAACCCTTTTTTATTTCAGAACCATATATTTTACACCATCTACTATTTTGGTAATATACTTACCATTTTCTTTTTTCTCTGCATTCTCAGAAACTCGTTTAGTTAGTCTAGCACTTTTTTGTGATTTCTCTGGTTCACCATACTTTTGTTTAATCACTTCTTTCATTGAAAATCTTTCCATAGTATTTAGTTTTAATGTTTTTACAAATATAACAAAACTTTTAACATATTAATATTTTAATATATAATAAGTATGGAAATTTTTGAAAAAATGGGAACACCCAATATAATTAAATATATTATAGATGATAATATTAAAAACATTATCACTTCAATAAATAATAGTTCCATATTAAAAATTTCTATAAATAATAGAAAGTTAAAAGCTGATATTTATATTAATTTCTTACTTAGTAGTAATTATAAAGGTTCTATTGACTATAATAATTGTATAAGTTCAGATTTTAAAAATTGTAATATAAAAGTTAATTATATTAATAATTATGATTTATCAAATGTTTTAAAAACACTAACACACGAACTAACTCATATCTACGAGCTTTATAATGTAAAAGATATAATAAAAACAACTAAGTGGAAGTGGCAAGATGCCTTAAATAATACAAAAAAGCAAGATAATTATGGTTTAATAAAGTATCTAAGAGATGTAGTATATTTATCTCTTCCACAAGAGTTGAATGCTAGAGTATCTAGTATTTACTTTTTTTTATCTTATCAATGTAATTCAAGTATGTCTAAACAAGATATGATAATCATTCTTAAAAAATCAAATGAATGGATGAATTATTTGAATTTAATTGATTTCTCACCTAATGATTTATTTAAAGGTTTTTTAAGTTATTATGGTGATGATATTTATGTTCTATATTATATGCTAAATGAACTAAATTATAATATCGGATTTAATATAACAATTGAAAATGATACTGATCTAAAAAATTATCTAGATAAATTAGATAAAAGATTTAAAAAATCAGCAAAAACATATAAAGTAAAACTTTTTAAAGTTCTAAATAGAATATATACAGAAGTAAATAAAGTAACTGAAAATATTCAATATGATGAACCAGATGATGTTTCATATGAAAAATATTTGAAATTATGTTTAAATGAAAACAAAGATAAAAAAAGAAACGATAGAATTGATAATCTATTGGAATATAAAGAATATATAACGGATATAAATGATATGAAATATATAAAACTATTTGAAAATTATAATAATACTGATGAAGTAATAGAATATATCAACCATGTATTCTATGAATTCACGGATCTTAAAGTAGATATATCTGTAAAAAATGAAGATTTTAAAATTATAATTCAACCAAAGATATTAACTAGAGATGATGATACATCACCCGATTTTTACAAATATTGGAATTATTTTGAAATTGAAGGTGATCTTAAAGATAGAATCAATAGATTATTTCATTATATGTGGGGTGACAATTATACTACTAAGATATCTTATAGATTTGTAAAAGATGAATTCTATATTAATGATGACTTTGCAAGAAATAGAATTAAAGAATATGAAGATGTTTATATAAACCCAAACACTCCAAGAGAAATTTTGCTAAATAATTTAGCAAACGATCAAAAATTAATAAAATTAGAAATAAATTTTATATATAACCCATAACTAATAGTATGAAATTAAGAAGATTTAACGAAAATAAAGAATATAATTTTAATTACCAATATGTATATCAGTGCTTTGCTGATTTGATAGAAAGTGATAAATGTGAAATTGAAAGAAAAAAGTTTAGTACTATGGAATATGCTAAACTTACATTTGATATGAATGTAGCAGTATCTACTAAAAAGATTTTTGGACAACAATTGCCTATAAGTGATGAAGGTTTTAATGAATATGTAGAGCAACAACAAAAACAAATTGAACTACTTAGAAATATATCAATTGCTTTAGATAGATTATGTATTGAATATCCAGATTATTATTTTGAAATATTTGAAAGCGATAGATATAGAAGTCTTAAATATATCATTGAAATTTATCCAATTAAAAACGAATGATAGGAAAAGAAATAAGAATTTGCACATTCTATAAAGAATTCAAACAAGATAGTATCATTGTTGCATCACATACAATATATGAAAATCTATTAGTTGTCAATATATTAGATTCTTTGGTAGATTTGAATGGTGGTAAAAATAAATATACATTAGAAATGGATAATGGTATGAAAGTTGATTTTTTCACAAATTCTATAATCCAATAATTTCATTTTATAAATATAAGCACAACCAACCTAATCCAGCACCTATAATAGTATATAGGAAATCTAAAACAAACTCTCTCCTACGTAAATATCCTTTTATATAAGTATCAACAACCTCTTTTAAAAAGGCTATGATAATTACTATAGTAAATGATAAAATGGGTGGTAAAAATAACATTGATATCATAAATATTATTAAACCATAAATTAGATGGTTTGCCTTATCCTGTTCTATAACGGGCAACATATCTATAAATTTCTTCATATCATATATATAAACTTTCACTAGATAAGTTCATATATATGATATGAATAATAAAGAATTGTCAAAAAGTATGTTTAATAATAGAACATACAGATTATATCTAAGAGGTGAATCTATTAAAAAGATTTTCAATTTAGGTGATGTAAATAAAGATTATATCAACTTCTTAAGTAGTAAATGGTTTGTATCAAACGATTATAAATATGTTGAATATAGTTCAATGTTAGATTATGGTGATATTGATAATTACTATACAAATGAAATTGATGATTTCTATAGTGGTACTAATTATGATAGTTCTTGGAAATAAAGTAGAAATAATATAAGGCAAATTAAAAATATAATAATTATGAAAGAAAAATTAAAAGCAAAAAAGAAATTAAAAGTGTATTTCTCAATGGATCCTGATTCACATGAGTTATTTGAAAAACATATTGATGAAAATGTTTTAGATAAGTCAAAACTTATTGAAAAACTAATTGAAGAATATATGAAAAAAAAATGTTGCGAAATAACAACTTTTATAATAAAAAAGAATATAAATATTAACTGAGCAACGAAGCTTAGTATTAAAAACAAATAAAAAGCAATATGAGTAATTTCGATGATTTATTTAACGGAAGTTTAGACAGTAAAATGGACTTCTTAAAAGACCAATCAACAACATCTAACAATGATGGTATCTACAGAGTAGATTTAAAATTAGTAAAAGATAAGAAAAAGGGATGGAGATCTGTAGTAAGATTTTTACCTAATTTAACAAAAGAAGGTAAATTGGGTCAATTGGCTATTGATAAAGTTTCCCACTATGTGGACATTAAACAAGCTAAGGAATTATCAGGATGGTTTGATTCACCAAAAAACTTTAATGAGAAATGTGCACTTACAGATTTGTATTACACAATGCAAAATTCTAAAAATGCAATTTTAATTGAGAAATCAAAACAATTAAAATATTCTAGAAAATACTATTCTTATGTATTAGTATTGGAGGATGAACAACAACCAGAATTAGTAGGTAAAATTATGATCATGCAATATGGTAAAACTATTAAGGACAAAATCAGTGCTGAAAAGAATGGAGAGATCAGCGGAACGCCAATAAATTGTTTCTCTTTAGAAGCTGGAAAAGATTTCGTTTTAATTGTTAAAGAAATCCAAACTGGTGATGAAACTTACCCTGATTACAAGATGAGTATGTTTAAATCAGAGACTACATCTTTACCACTTTATTTCAAAGAGAAAGGAGTATTTAAAAATGCACCACTTAATGCTGAGGGTAAAATTGATCCAAGTGTTCAAGGTAAAGTTAAAGATTTCTTATTAGACAGAGAGCATGATTTAGAAGAGTTTGCACCAAAAAAATTAACTGAGGAGCAACAAGTTAAAATTAATGAGATTACTAATTATTTAACTGGTAAAGCTAGTGCATCTTTTGCTGCTAAAACAGAGTCTAAACCAACATCTGATGATTTTGATTTTGATGATAACTTTTCATCCAATCCTACAGCTACAACAGCTACAGTAGTTGATCAAGATGATTTCTTCTCGGATTTTAATTAATAGTAATTTTCTGAAATAAAAAAGTGCCCATAAGGCACTTTTTTATTTTAATTAAATAGGGGAAAATTAAATTTAAATAAATAAACAAATTGGTATATTAAACATATAACAATAAATGCAGTATTAGTATAAGTAATACACCATACTACCAGTATGGAGATTCTGTTCAAATCAGGACACTTGCTCTAAAAAATAAAAATCATATTATATGAATTTAGCAAATAAAACGTTTAAGGATAATAATACAGGTGAGGTTTTAAAGGTTATTGATTCTTTTGAGCACATCGCAATTCTTGAAAATAAATCAAAGATAGATACTAGAAAGTTATTAGATCCAAATCTATATACTGAACAAATTGATCCAACTAGTTTTTTAAATAACAATAGTGCTTATAACTCTATTTTTGAAAATATTAAAAACATTCAGACTGATAATATACCATTTGATGATAATGTTAATACTGGTGCTGTTGTTAAAATGGATGATAGTTATATTCCACCTATACAAGATGATAGCGCAGTTGTGTATACTTCGGTGGATGATGAGAAGGCTGAATTGGCTAGAAAGTATGGTGCAAGTATTGATAATACAAGTAGATTAGCTAGTCAAAATGAGGCTTTTTCTAAAATATTAGGAGAAGATGCTGTAGATGAATTACCATATGTACCACAAAGACCGGTTCAAGTTGATGAGCCTATTCAGAGAGTTGAGGTTAGCCGAGATAATTCAGGAGAGGTAACTGGAAGTGTTATTATAAATAACCAAGAGAGTATTCCTTATGAAAAACAATATGTTGCACCTGTTGAAGATCCAATTCATACGGTTTTCAGAGGAATTAAAAGAAGTGTGCCGTTTAATATAGATTTAAATCTGGAGAATAAAATACCTAAGTTAGAATTTATAGAGATGATGGAAGATTCGTATGAGAAGAGTATTATTGATTTTTTAGCTAATGATATTACACAAAGTATTTTAAACAATCCTGATTTTTTAAGAGAAAAAATTAAAGAAAAAATTAATGAGATGGTTTATAAACCTAAAAAAGCTGTGGTTAAAAAAAAACCAGTAGTTAAATCAACTGTTAAATCAACACCTAAAAAACAAGCAACACCAAGGGTTAAACCAAGTACGGATACTTTAAATAATGATTTAAAAACAATTACAGCTAAAAAAACTAAAACTAAAAAAGAAACTGAGCAACAATGATAGATGAGAAATTTTTAACAGCAGCAGTTAATATAAGAAAAACTTATATTTCAGTTACTTCCGATATTGAAACATATGAAAGGAGAATAAAAATAACTTTAGATAGATTAAATTCTACATTAGAGAAAGTTGAAAGTCTTCAAAAAGATATGAAGGATAAGGAAAAAATTAAAAAAATGGATTCTAAAAATGTATTAGCAGATTTAATGGGTTTAATTAACGAGATAGAAGATGAGGGCAAATCATTGGAAAAATATGTAGAGCCATTAAATAGGAAAATTGAAAAACTATCATTGGAGGAACAAGAGTTATACAGAATGATATGTGATAAACATAGTAATTTAACAGAGGATCAAATTGTTTCTTGTGTTAGAGAAAGATTAATTAAAGAAAAATTAGCATAATGGGTGAAAAAGTAGAATTTAATTTACCAAATTATACAGTTGGTGAATGTAGTGATGGACCTAAAGATGGATCTATTAAATTAAAGGAATTTTCAGTAAGATGGGAATATAATGGTGATGGTAAAATACTGGTATCATTAATGGATGATAGTGGAAAATTTATACAAAGTATAGAACATGTAAAATCAAAAATATAAAAATTGAACCTTTCAGAAATGGAAGGTTTTATTTTTTTATATATAATGAAAAGATTATATTAAATAATGGCTCAAACTTCTAAATATATAAAACTAGATCAAAATATTTTATTAGAATATGTTTATAATGATGGTAATCTAATTGGTGAACAATATAAAATATTAACTGATTCTAGAACTAGAAAAAAATCTTATATAGCAACAGATACTAGTGGCACTGGTAATACTCAAATAAATCAGTTATTCAATTTAGATTTAGTATCTAGTAAATATGGTAAAGTTGATACTGATTATTACTCATATTTACAATATAGTAACTATTCATCTGGAACACCTGTTAGACATGATACATTAAACTTTCATATACCTATAAATTGGACTTTTGGTGAGTATTTGGGATTTTATATAAAGGTATATGCATTTGATCCAACAAATACAATTACATATGACTTATCAAATTTCTATTTTGATATGACTAATATAAATCAACAGAGTTTGTTATCATTTGTAACCCCACCACTTTTATTTCAAGAAAAATTATGGGGTAAACAAATATCTATTCAGATACCAGCTGTTAGTGAAGTTGCGGCACAATTATCTAATAATACACCTAAACCAAATAGTATAAACTCAAACCTTACAGATGGTGTTGGTTTAAGTTCAACATCACCTATATTTATAGATTTTTATTTTATAACAGGTATACAAACTATAAATAATATAACAACATATAATGTTGGTCAAAAATTAACAACTACTGTTCCACAAACACCTGAATTTGAAAGATTAGGTTTAACTATACAACATTCTAGTAATGGTGATTTCTTTGAAATATTTGGAACATATAATGATACAATAGCTGAGTTTAATAAGTTTATTGGAGATTCTGTTAATATAGGTCATAAATATTATGTACAATATAATATAACTATGTTTGAACAAAATATAAGGGGGAAATCATTAACGATAGTTTTGACAGATAGTTTTAATGAGCCAATTGAATATAGACCTATAATAAAATATTCTTCCACTACAGCAATTATAGATGTTGAAATGCGACTTATTGATTCTCTTGATAATTCATATATTCTTAGAAGAGCATCTTATGGTATGTTACAAGACGAAGTATCAAAATATAGTTTAAATTTATCAAAGATTAATTTAGCAAATGCATTAAAACCGAAGATTTACAATATTAAAAATAATATAGATCCATCTCTACTTGGTAAAACAAATTCTATGGGTAGACCAAACACACCATCAGGTAAAACTGGTAATGGTTATAAAGTTGGTATAGCTACTACTAAAGGGGCTTCACAAGGAAATACATTTGATCCAAATAGTGTTCAAACATCCATACAAACGGTAAATGTTCCTTATCCAGTTTTAGTAGAGAAATTTAATGTAATTGGTAAATCAGATAATACTATAATAAATAATAATACATTTTATGGTAATGGTAAAATGCAAATACAGATTTACCCATTTGATAATATATTGAAATTCATTATTGCTACTGGTGATAATTCAACGCCAAATTATTTAGATATGAGTGGTCTTGGTGATATTCAATTAGTATTTAAGAATGATGCTTCAACTGTTAGTTTCCCTATTTTAACAGGTGCTACTGATGTAGATTTAACAAATGGTCAAGTTGTATTTAAAGTTACTCAAAGTAAGTTTCAGATGGTTAAAAACATATTTAAATCAGGTGTTAATTTATTTTATATAACAGCAACAAATCAAGCAACAACTACATTGGTGTATACTGGGTTATTTCAAATATTTGACACTACTGGTAATGTAGCTAATCTGAATAATAACAGTGGTGCGATCCCTGCAATTAATCAAGATCCTAACTTACCAAAAGAAACTGCAATTGTTACTAAGAAATTAGTGACAGATCAATCTAATCCTATTAAAAAAGGTGGATAAAAAAATAATAAATAAATAAATTGAGAATCAGCTCACAATCCAGTTCGTTTATCTTCTCGTTACCGAGTGATTTTATCTCGGCAGAGATTATCAATTCATACCAACCAATTTTAGATAAAAATTGGGTTCAGTATGAAAATGTTATTGATTATTTAAATTCAACAATTAAATCTGTTAATTTCCCAGGTATTTCTTATGAGAATAATAAACAAATATTACCAAGAGGTAAGGAAAGACAATTTAAACCAGCTAAGAATGTACAGGACATTGCTACTACACATGATCTTACAGTTACATTTAGATCTGTTGATTCTGATTTAAATTATTGGTTAATGTTTGATTTGATAACCAAGCATTATTTAGATACCGAAAATGCCTTTGTTAATCCGTTTACACTAACATCGTTAGATATTAAACGTGATGCTATTTACACAATTAGATTTTATGAAATAATAGTAAAAGGTTTACAGGAGAATAATTTTAATTACTCTCAACAAAAGGTACAAGCTAAGGATTTCACAATGACATTTCATTTTAACTTTTATGATATTGACTTTTTATATGATAAGTCTAAGGTTCTTGAAGTTAATAATGGTATTCCACAAATTATAAATAATAGTTCTGTTGAGGATAATTTCTTGGTTGCACATTGGAGAAAAAAAGGACACTAAGTCCTTTTTTTATAGATTTTATCAATTGAATTTCTTCTTTTAAATGGTTTTGCTTGTTCAAATAAACCTTTTAGTATTTCAGCATCTATTGACTTTGCCAATTCATCAGATAATAATGATGCTAATTCATTTTCTATATCTATTCCATAGCTTTCTTGTATTGTACCTTCTGGTGGTAGTGTATTTTTACACATTATTTCCCAACATATTTTTAACAATATCCATGAGGATTATCTTGTTATCAACACCAATTGTAAAATTTGCGTGGTGCATAATAATGGTATTTGGACAAACTACTGGTTGATTGTTCCAAACATTCCCATTTGTTGAAAAAGCGACGGTCCAATATTTATCAGAAGGTAGAAGTCCAAAACTAAGATCTAATGTTCTATTATTAAGAATATTATTCACTACATATTGGTCATCTATTTTACCATTCATAGAACTTTTAAATTCTTCATATACCATTTTAAAAAAGTTTAATACTTTTTCATTCTGTCTACATATAAAGAAACCAGCACAATAATTTTTATCATAAAAATCATGTTGAAATAATATATCAAATGAATTTAAATCAAATTCTAAGTTTCCAAAAAATTGTATGTCACAATCTGCAAATACTAAATAACCATTATCTTCCAAATCTATATTCTCTAATATCCATTTTATTTTTTCTAGCATTGTTAAATCGAATCCAAAAGATGCAAAATCACCAGTTGTTGATATCTGATCTATTTTTTTATCTAAAAGTTTGAAGTCATTAGACAAATGTTTGTTATATGATTTTAAAAAATAATCTTCATATAGTATTTTATGTGTTTCTGAATAGAATGTTAATATTTTGTTCATTATCTTAAGCTACTTTTATATATGTCACCAGAGCCCTCCTTGAAAATACAAGGATAAGTCCAATAAACATTTGCATTGGTTTTTTTTTGTATAAAGTTTAATTCGTGATCAACTGCAAATATAACGGGGTTTAATTTTATAAAATTTATTATCTTACTACAAAATTCACTAGATATTATATATGCACAACAAGTTCTAGATTCTTTTAAATGACAATTATACCAAATTTTATTATCACTTAAATCTAATCTAAGTGTATCTTTTACGGTTAATCCACAACCTTCATTTAGATATGCTATATCTAAATTATCTGGTATATTTCTTATATATTTATCCCATTTTTCAGTGAAATTATCATCAATTATAACCACATCATCTTCCAAAACAAGACAATATTTTTGGGGTGATTTTGATATTCTATCCCATATTTCTAAATGAGTTAGAAAATTTGCAATCTCTGCTGGTCTTGATAATATGTCATAAAAATAATCTACAGAATCTATATAATTTTCTCTTTCTTTTTTATAAAAAATATCATTTGAGAATATAGAAAAATGTTTATCATTTATATCATAACGATCAATTCCATATACTATCTCTATATCTTGGAATCCATTTTTAGTAAGAGATGGTATTAAACTTTCAATTCGTTCTTTTAATTTTGGATAGTGGCATATATATGTTTTCATATCTATTATATTTTTATCAACCATGAACTATCCGAAAAAATACATACTTCTTTATTGGGAAAATGATTATAAACTGCCATTTCAACTCCTTTAGTATCAGAATTATAATCATGTCCAGCAATATACCCACCAGTCTTTACTTTATATTTAAAATTATTGATATCTCTATTAATACTATCATAATCATGATTTCCATCTATATAAATTAAATCATATAGATTATCAGAATCAATAGATATAAAATCATCAAAAGACATTTTATGAAAAACTATGTTTTTATATTTTTCAAGTATATTTTTCATCCGTTCACTAATATTCATATCAACTGAAACAACTTCTTTTGCAAATGTTGAAAATAAAGATGTACTAACACCATCATTTGATCCCAATTCTAAAATTCTAAAATCTTTTTCTACATATTTAACACAAAGATCATTTAGACCATATAGGTAATTTACTTGAAAATTATCTAATTCATATGGACCAAGTCCATACATTCTTTCGGTATTTAGTTCTATCATTTATTTATTTTTATTTTTATAAATTGTTATCATAATATGATTATTTTTCAAAGACTAAAAGGGTATTTTTAACATGCATTTTATCTGTTATGTTTCTTAGATACATAGATAGTGAACTATTATATGTAAATCCTCTTTTTTCTAATTTTTCAATCCAATATTCAGAATTCTGACAATTTACATGGTGATAACCATCCTGACCAACAACAGCATGTGTCATAAATATTTTCTCTACACAATCAAAAGTTTTTAGAAAATTCTCTGAGTATTTCTCTTCTACATGTTCAACAAACTCACAACACCAAACTGCTTCATATTTTTTACTAGGGATGAATGCAGATTCCGTAAAATCGTTTAATATCAAATTTTCTTTAACTGGACTATTTTTATATGCATTTTCACCACCCTCTATTCCTATAGTTTCAACACCCTTGTCTATGAAATATTTTGTAGAATGTCCTTCACCACACCCAACATCTATAATTGATTTTATACCATTTTCTATCATCCAATCCCAAACTTCTGTTGCGTATGTATTTGGATCACCATAAGTAGTCATATTAACTATATAACCACCTAAATGCTCTTTATTTTCTTTACCGTACATTTTAATTTTTTTTATTTTTGTTATACAAACTTATATCTTTCTTCATCATATACTCTGAGATCAACATCATCTTTTCCTGGATTTGATATCCAAGGATATTTTTTACAAGGAAAATATATTTTTTCAGAATTGCCTAAAAAGGTTGCCCACCAACTAAATGTGCTATTTGCGATAATACACTTTTTTGCATTTTTAACAAACACAAAGTCTGCCAAAAACTTCATTCTACCATGATTTGAGTTATCCTGTATTATACATCCCATGTCTTTAAGTACTGAAAGTTTTGGATTTTGTGGTTCATCACATACAATTATTGCGTTTTTATATGTTTCATTTTTAAGAATTTCTGTATAATAATCCATTGGTAAATCCCAACCTAGACCAACATAATCACCTAATCTAATATTAAGAACTATATCATCTATGTCTGGTTTTTCATAAATTTCTTCATTTTCTATAAATAACCATTTTCTTATATTTTCTTTGTTATTTATATAAAATTCATATCTTTGTGAATAACCATAAATAATTATTTGTCCGTTATGATTATAGATATTTTCCATATCAAATATTTGAGTTGCAGGTGGTGTGATATATATGTTGTCTGTTTTTTCTATACCAATAATGTTATTATATGTTGTTGGAAAACCGAGTATTGGTTCGCATACTAATCCATAACCTTTTCTTTCTGCAATTTCTCTTGACCAACAATATTGAAATAGTCTATTACCCAAACCTTGTTTAGAAACATCATTATATATATTGTTTATTAAAATCATTTTATTTTATTGATTATTTTTTTGAAAATATTTTCCATTGTAAAATTATTTTCCCAATATTTATATACATTATATTGCATTAGTTTTATTTTATCTTCTGTAAATGATGATAAAATTTCATCTAATCTTTCTAAATCATTTATATGTAACAAAACAGAAAAATCATCCCAGTCTATTTCATCTTCAAACGGAATCCATTTTTCATCGTATATAAAAACTGGTATTGTGCCCAATTGCATAACTTCATATAATCTAAAGGAACTTCTACCATATCCTCTTGGACAAAGTGAAAAAACACTTCTTGATGTAATATCTATAAAATTATTAAGTTCTACCTGACTAACAGCTTGTGTATGTTGTTTGGTACTAAAATAGAATTTGGGGTTATTATGATAAATATTATATAGTTCTACTCTTATTTGATGAGTTATAGATCCAACAAAAGAGCAAAATATATCACGCTCTATATTTTTAGGTTTATTCTCATCTTTTATCGGAGAGCAGACTAATGGTATTGGTATACCACCACCATTACCACCTGCATTAAAACATAATGTATCAGGAGGAAGAGTTTCTCTGATAGCGTCATCGTGTTGTGCCACAGTAAAATACTTGTAATTTGGGTTTAATTTATTTAATGCATCTTGTAGACCCTCTATTTTATTATCACAATAACAAGTTGTCCAAAAAACTGGTATATAAAAACGATCACTTAATATATTATTATCTTTAAATAGTTTATAAAAAGTATCTTCTAAATATAAATCCTCATGATATGGTGGATAAATAGGGTATTCAGGACTTGGTCTCCATTTTATGAAATGTTGATCAATTAAATTTTGCATATTTGATAACATCTTATTATTTTTATCTCTTACAATATCCATTAGTTTAATTTTATTATCTATACCAGATACCCAGTTTGAATGGTGCATGAGTATATTATTGGTTAAATTGAATTCCTGACCAGACCATACAGTATTTAATAAATGACCAATTGTGAAGAATTTATTAGATAAAAATTTTGATTTAACTAGATGGATATGCTTATTTAGGGTTGTTTGATCTTCTAAATGGTAGTTCTTAAGCATCTCACTAAACATATGTAATGTTTTTTCATTTGCCCTACAAATAAAAAACCCTGAACAATAGTAATTTCCTGTATCATTTTGACAAGCAATATCAAAATCGCCCAATTCATCTATAAGAGTTTGTTTAATTTTACCAAAAAATTGTATATCAACATCAGAAAAAACAAATAATTCACCCATATTTTGTTCACATACTTTATGAAAAAGTTCAACTTTTCTATAACAAGTTTTATCCCAACCTTCTTGATAGAATTCTCCTGTTGGGCACTCTTGTGGTATTTCAGTGGTTATAACTTCAAATTCATTAGGTAATGTTTTTATAAAGTAATTCTCATACATATATTTATGAGATTCTGTATATATTGTATATAATTTCATTTTATTATTATTGATTTTTTATATTTATTTAGTTTATCCAATACTATAGAAAAAGAACTTTTCTCAGTACCTATAAAAGTATTTACATTTAAATTTTTACCTATTAAAAGATCAATAAGTGCAAATAATTCTCTACCATTTATATTCTTATTCACTTTAAGAACATCTGATTTCTCAAAGGTTATTATATTGTAATCTTTTCTTAGTTCATTAACAAAATAGTGATTTGTTTCTTCTAGTAGAAGTACGAGCGGAATAGATTTATCACAATTATTGTATATTTCATTTCTATAATTTTCAATTAAATCTAAATAACTTTTTTCACCAGAAGTAGATAATATATGATTTTTAAAATCTATGTCTATTCTAACATGTGATAAATTTACTAGATTTGTTTCTAACTCTTTATTTTTTATAATTTTAAGTGCTGTTTCCTCTAATTCTTTATTGAAAGATAAATTATTTAGATTTTTCACAAATAGATCTAAATTTTGTTGGTATGATCTAAAAACATAATTATCATTGTGTATATAACAAATTTCATTTTCATAATCATAATCTATAATATCATATAGATTATAACCACTTTTAGATCTCATTTCTTCTAAATCTAGAATATTTGATATAGGTGTAGTTTCCCCACTTAAGTAATCCTTAGAAAAGAGATCTAAGTATATAAAATATTCTTTATCAACATATGATAAAGTATTTATAATTTTAAATAATTGATTACATAAACCACAGCCATTTGATGGCCATCTAGTATTTAAATCTATAGGAAAATCTATTTTTGTTCTATCCCATGGTGTATTATTATCAGAGTATATCTGAACTGATATTATATTTTTCAAAGTAATTTATTAATTTTTTCAATAACACCATCAAATCTAGCTTTATTATTCATTTTATGAATAGGTGATACTATTCCCTCTACAAATCTTTCTCTTTGATGCCACATATGTATTATAGTATTATTTAATAGATTTGTTGTTTGAAATTCATCACCCCAAACAGGTTCTAAATAATTAAATTTTATACCAGCTTCTTTCAGAACCCACATAAAGTCATAATATGGTTCTGTTTCTGGTTTCCATATCAACCCTAAAGGTTTACCAGATGATCCAAATTCCATGTTATAATCATAATTACTACCTCCCTTTTTCTCATAAGGATATTCTTCAATCCATTCCTTTTTAAATTGTGGTATATATGTTCTATCATGCCAAGTATCTATACACTTTCTATTCATAATCATAAAAAATGAATTTAGTGCCATACTATTACCACCTCTATATTCAAAAAAACCATCAGGTGGTCCAGCAATATCATAATTATTATCAATCATATATTGAATCTGATTTAAAATCTCTTCTCTTGATGTAATGAAACAATCTTCATCTAAATGGATATACCAATCTGATTGAAAATTTTTTGAGAAATTTAACCAATCATACCAAACCATAAACCATCCTTTTCTACCATCAAATTTTATATGATTTGATTCAGGAAAAAATTTACGTATACAGTTTGATTGAGTTTCTTGTATATCCGAAAATGTACTAGTTGTAAAAAATGTAATCTTCATAATTTTATATTTATTTGTTTTTTAACAATATGTTCTTTTGTTTTTTCACAAAACAGTTCTATATTAACACCAGGTATATCCCTCTTCATTATTGTTATAATTAAATCTTTATATAGATGTTCACCGAATAATGTCCAAGATTCATGGTTATAATTTGTCTCATGAGTTCTGTGAAAAATCACTTTGTTCTTTATATGGTATACATTCATTAAAAATTTAAGAGAAATTACTGGTACCCAGTAGTCCCACCAAGGCATTCCTATAACATAATTATCATTATAAAAAACATCTATATTTTTTATATCAAATATAAATATATCATAACCAGCAGTGAATGGGTGTGTTATTTTGTTATTTTCATCTATTTCATATCTAGTTGCTATAACTAAACCATTTTGTAAATAATCATTATTTAATATTTTAGAAAATTTGATATTCTTTTTCAAAATAATATCAGAGTTAACTATACAAAAATATTTACCACCTACACTTTTGATAGCATCTAAAATAGAATTCAATTTTATAAGTTTCTTATTTTTATATGAATATGTATTTTTAGTTTCAATAAATTTAACATATGGGTATAGATCTTCTATTTTCTCAATCTCATCACTAGTATTGACTGAAAAAACCTCAAATCTATTAGACCAAGATAATAATGCTTCATTTTGTGCATCAAAATTGTCATTAGGATTTATTGTAGTAAAGACTTTCATAATTTCAATCTATCCTCTACGGACATTAATTTTCTTTTTTGCCATGTTAAATCATCCTCACCCCATTTTGAATTATATGCCTGATCCGCTTGATCTGCTGGTCTTTTACCAGCTGCATAATGTAAGTGTTCAAAAATAGTATTATCATTCATCCTATCATCATATAATAGGTTTAAATCTTTAAGATTGTCATATAATTCTACATCTGAAAACATATGATTATATGCTGGATGATAAATGATCATATTTAATTTCTTTAAACAACCATATGTCATAATAGGTATTGTGATTGCAGGATGGAGCATATTACTAGAATCTGGTAATTGATATCCATCTTGAACAAATAACGCAACATCACCTTTATCATTTAGTTTACTTATCAAGTAAGTATCCCAACCTTGTGGTACCATAAAATCATCACTTGCAAATATAACAATATCATTATCATCACATTTACCCATTTTAATTCCTAAATTAGAACTCAATTGGTATGATGGATAACACACTCCAATCTTATTTGTATTTAGTGTTATGATATAATCTTTATTTTTACAATCTAAATAATTACTTAATTCTGTTGCATGTTCTCCCCAATTCACAGCAGTGTAAGTATATATGTTTTCTTTATTATCAGCTCTTTTAATCCATTCGGAATGTGCTGATTTAAATTGTGCTGGTCTAATTGTGCACCATAAAATATGTATTCTCATAGTTATTTATATGAAAAAAAAAAGAGGGAGTTTAAAAACACCCTCTTTTTTATTAATTTATAAAGAATCTATAAATTCTATAAGTTATTTATTTTTTATCCTTTTTAACCTTTTTGGGCTTACCAATACTAATAATTGTTTCATCTTTTTCAGAATCATATGAAATCAATAAAGTAGAATTAGCTGTTGGTTCATTAAGCAATGTTTCAGTTATTGCATCATCAATCCATTTTTGAATAGCTCTTTTCATAGGTCTTGCACCATATTGTGGATCATAACCAACATTAATTAAATGTTCTATCATTTTATCATCAATTTCAGCATTAAATTCTAATTCATTCAATCTCTTAATTGATTTATCTAATTCTAATTTTACAATTTTAGTAATATCTTCTTTAGACAATTCATTGAAATATACAATCTCATCTATTCTATTAATAAACTCTGGTGCGAATTTTTTCTTCAATTCTTTTTCTAAAAAGTTTTTAATATCCTCACTTTTATTATCATTACGTGTTTTTGTTTCAAATCCAACCCCAGTTCCAAATTCTTTAAGATTTTTAGCACCCACATTTGATGTCATTATAATTACACAATTTTTAAATGAGACAAATCTACCGTGAGAATCTGTCATGTGTCCCTCATCAAACATTTGTAAGAATAAATTAAAAACATCTGGATGTGCTTTTTCAATCTCATCAAGTAGAATTACTGAATAAGGTTTCTGACGAACCTTATTAAGGAATGGTGATCCCTCATCGAATCCTACATAACCATGACTTGAACCACTCAATTTATTTGATGATGTTTTATCCATATATTCACTCATATCCAATCTAATTAATGAATCATCACTTTCAAATAAATATTTTGTTAATTGTTTAACTAAAAAAGTTTTACCAACACCACTTGAACCTAAAAATAAACTAACAAGTACTGGTTTATTTGGATCTTTCATACCAACTCTTGAACGTTGAATAGATTTTACAACTTTTTTAACTGCTTCATCTTGTCCAATTACAGTCCCTTGTAAAGCACCATACATGTCTTTCAATTTCTGTTTTTCGGATTTTCCAACTTTTTCCAAAGGAATACCAGTCATCATTGAAACTACTTCCGCTACGTTATCTTCTGTAACAGTTTGTTTATTTTTAGAAGCATCTTCTTCCCATTTTAATCTAGCTGCATCTAATGCTTCATTCAATTTTCTTTCAACATCTCTAAGTTTAGCTGCTTCTTCATATTTTTGAGAACGGATAACATTATGTTTTTCCTCTTTAATATCTAGAATTTGTTTTTCAATTTCTGTAATTTCTTTCGGAACTACAATATTAGAAATATGAACTCTTGAACCTGCTTCATCTAATGCATCAATGGCTTTATCAGGTAAGAAACGATCTGTCATGTATCTATTTGTTAGGTCAACACAAGCTTTGATAGCTTCTGGTGTGTAAATAACATTATGGTGGCTTTCATATTTATCTTTAATATTTCCAATAATTTCAATTGTTTCCTCAGCTGTTGCTGGTTCAACTACTACTTTTTGAAAACGTCTTTCTAATGCACCATCTTTTTCAATGTGTTTTCTATACTCTTCAAGAGTTGTTGCACCAATGATTTGGATTTCACCTCTTGCCAAAGCAGGTTTAAACATATTAGAAGCATCCATTGATCCTGATGCGCCACCAGCTCCAATCATTGTATGAATTTCATCTATAAATAAAATAACATCCGGATTTTTTTCCATTTCCGTCATAAGAGCTTTAATTCTCTCTTCAAATTGACCTCTGTATTTAGTCCCCGATACCATAGATGCTAAGTCTAACATAACAACTCTTTTGTTGAATAAAATTCTACTAACTTTCTTTTGTACGATTCTAAGTGCTAATCCTTCGGCAATAGCAGTTTTACCAGTATTATGAGATACAATGTTATTAGAGATATAAGAATGTTCATCTGTTAATACTTCTAGATCATATGTATCTTCTGTATTAATAAATACACAAGTATCAACTTGTACTGGACCATTTGTTGTGATAACCCAATCTGTATTTTTGATATTTTTCAATCTAATCCATGTATTGTTGTCTAGAATTTCAACATTATCATTTAAATCATCCTCAGTATTTCTAGTTGTATCAACTAGTACAAGGTGATCAGAAGATCCTGTTAATTTTTCACCATTAACTAATGTAAGATCATAGATTTCTTTATTCAATTTTTTATAAACATCTCCAATTTTTTGGAAACCATTTGGTGTTTGAATTTCAAAAGTTCCTCCATTTTGGTCTAAATAATTATAAAAATCTCCAATTTTAATGGTATATGTTTCATTTACTACCATTTCTAATTGTTTTGTTATTTCTTCAGTAATCATATTTTTTAATTTTTATTTATACTATATATATTATTTTATTGCGTAAAGTTTAAAAAAATGATAAAAAAGCATAAACATACATCTTTTTTTTAATATATAAATTATGGAAACAATATTTGCTTCCGAAAATAGAAAGTGTATATTATGCCTGCTAAATTAACAAATGAAAAATTTATAGAAAAATGTATTAAAATTCATGGGGATAGATATGACTATTCTTTAGTGGAATATAATGGATCAAATAATTATGTTTCTATAATATGTAAGGAGCATGGTGTGTTTCAGCAAAAAGCAGGTATACACTTAGATCGTAGTGGTTGTCAAAAATGTGATACAACCAAAAGATTATCAACTGAGGAGTTTATTAAAAGATCAAAAGTACTACATGGGGATAGATATGATTACTCAAAAGTAGTATATGGTAAAAATAATTATGATACTGTTGAAATAATATGTAAAGACCACGGTATTTTCACACAACGACCTTGGGCACATCTTAAGGGGCAAGGATGTCCTAATTGTGCTAATAATACATTAGAAACTACGGAGGATTTTATCAATAAATCAAAAATATTACATGGGGATAAATATGATTATTCATTAACTAAATATATTGGTAGGAGAAAAAATATTACGATTATATGTAATAAGCATGGTATTTTTGAACAAGAGGCAAGAGTTCATTTAATGGGTCATGGATGTAAGAAATGTAAAAGTTCTAAATTAGAGGATTATTTATTACGTAAATTAGTAGATATTAATGAATTATTTGAAATTAATAAAAGATATGATAGCTGTAGAAATAAATATCCATTACCCTTTGATTTTTATCTTCCATTAAGAAATGTTTTAGTTGAATGTGATGGTATTCAACATAGAGAATCTATAGAATATTTTGGGGGTGATGAAAGATTAGAATATCAAAAAAATAATGATTATATAAAAACAAAATGGGCTTTGGATAAAGGGATTAAATTATATAGATTAAATTCTATTGATGAAATTGAAAAATTTGTTAATATATTATCAGAAACAGAATTAGTGTTTGATAAATCAATATTAAAAGATTTATCTTTAGACAGATCTGAAAAAATAAAAAATGATATAAATTATTTAGATAAGACAGATTTCAATTGGTATGATAAAAATATACTATTAAATGATTTTGGAAAATTCATAATTGACTTAAATGTAGATTATAAAAAGGATTATGTAATTGATAATAACACTATAGATTATTTAATAGGAAATATTGGAATATTATTAATAGATAATTTTAAGGATTGTGAAATTAATAAAACTAAAAATTGGGTTGTACAATTAAAAGATAAGTTAGAATTATCTAATATTAATTTAATTGTTATATACCCAGAACAATTGATAAATAAAAATGAAATTGTTAAAAGTAGAATTAGAAATTTACTAGGTATTAATGTAATTAAAATTGGTGCTAGAAAATGTGAAATTAAAATTTTAACAGATAATAAAATAATTGGGGAATTTTTAGATAATAATCACATACAAGGTAAGATAAATGCTGGTATTAAAATTGGTTTGATCCATAATGATGAGATTGTTAGTATAATGACATTTGGTAAATTAAGGAAAAACTTAGGACAAACTGCCAAAGAGAACTCTTATGAGTTATTAAGATTTTGTAACAAATTAAATTATAGTATTGTTGGTAGTGCAAATAAATTACTAAATTATTTTAAATTAAATTATTCACCAGAATATATTTTATCTTATGCAGATAGATGTTGGACTTCTGTAAATAAAAATGTATATATTACATTAGGGATGGATTTGGTAAGTAAAACACAACCATCTTATTCTTATTTAATTGGGGATAAGAAATTTGATAGATTTCGTTATAGGAAAGATATTTTGATTCAATTCGGATATCAAAATGATAAATGGACTGAAAGATCCATATGTTCTTCAAATCATATTTTCAGAATTTATGACTCAGGGTGTTTAAAATATGAGTATACAAAATAAAAAAAGGTAGTTTTTAAACTACCTTTAAATTATGATTACTTTCGTTGGATGTCTTTTTCACAGTTATTAATGTTTCATCAACAACACAACCTGGTTCACCAATAAGAATCGAATTGTTCTTCTTTCTTCTTGATAAGATCTGAGAAACTCTTTCAATTTCTTTTTCTCTTCCTACAATTGCATCAAGTTTACCCTCTTCTGCCATTTTAGTCAAATCGCGGCTATAAGTATCTAATACCGGAGTTTTAGATTTTGAATCTGGTTTCTTTGCAGAAAAAGACTTCTCATCGTCGTCGTCATCACCTAAAGATGCTCTTACATCAGGTAAATTTTTGATGTACTCTTCTTGTTTATTGTTTTTTTTACTCATAATATGAATTTTATTTATTTTTATTTATATCATCATTATTATCAGAAGTTTTATCTTCATCTAATAATTCATTTATTCTTTCTTCACGTTCAGTCATTTTATCCTTTATATATAATTTTTCACTTCTTATATTTAAAGTTAGTTGGTTCTGATATAGATCAAATGCTTTTATTATAGATTTTAATAATTTAAAATCTTTTGTTTCTATATCAAAATCCGTATTATTTGAGTAATAATTATGTAGTATATCTAAATAATTAGGGTGTTTATTTAAATCAATAAAAATAAAAGTTGTAGTATATTTCATATCAGTTGTAGTTTGTACTTGACAATCTTCAATATCTAATATATCATCTAATATTTTAACCCATTTAATCATTATGCTAGTTTTTTATTTTTTAAAAAATCGCGCAAAAATACATTTTTACTACCACCTATATATTCAACCCATTTTTGATATAAATCAATTTCATCTTGTTCTTTTGTTGAATCAAAATAACCATCTAAACGCATATAATCAATTTTTCTAGGATCTAAAAATGGATTTTTTAATGTAAATCCGTTTTCATTAATCCAATAACCTAAATCAGGATACTTTTTTTTGTTAAAAACTCTTTCATCCACAATAAAACAAATAGAAGTCATCTGATCACCTAAATCAGGCTCACTAAATGATGAACAAATAATACCTTTTTCTAATAATGTGTTATGTATTTGGTTAAGTGTTCCTAATCTATCTGGGTTATTATTTGTAGTTCCACCATCAAGTAAAATTACAGTTTTCCAGAATTTTGCCCAATCTAAATATTGAGTTGAATGAAAATATTCTAAACTATATTCAGTTATAGCATGTGAAAATTGTATTCCTTTTTGTATATCTGTTAATTGATAATTAACAAATCCATACATTCTTAATTCTAATTTATTTTCCATATTTCTTATATAATTTAACTTTAACTTTGTTTGCTAAACTTCTATTGGAAAATTGTTTTAGACCAGTGACCTCCATTAAATTTTTTTTATCTATAAAATCGGGTAATGTTATTTCAAAATCTTCTGTGGGTATTTCAATTTCAGCAATTATTAATTGGCAACCACTTTTAAAAACATCCACTTCCCATTTGAAATCACCATCAATATATATCCGTCTCTCTTTATTTATTGCCCTACCTTGGTTTTTTTTAGAATGACATCTTCTTCTAAATAAATTAAATTCCTTTTCAGTTATCTCCTTTTCTTCCTCAATGTTTGACATTTCGGAAACTCTAGTTTTAATAGTATGTATCCATTTTTTACCATTGATATTAGAACTCCAAGACCGAGCTCTTTCCCATATACCTTCTTCATTCTTCAAATACCATTGACTAATTTTAATTATTTCATTAGGCTTTTTATCAGGTATACCTTTAAGAAGAAATTTTCTTTCAATTTCTATCATCGAAATCTTTTCTTATTTTTCGTTCCACACTTTCAAATGATCTTGATATAATAATCAATCCGATAGTGAGTAATATTGGTGTAATTATCATTCCCATACCACATAAAATACCTATAGCTGATATAACCCAAATAAATGCTGCTGTTGTAATTCCTATTACTTTATCATTATCTATCATAATAACACCACCTCCTAAAAATCCTATTCCAGTCACAATAGTGGAAATGATCCTAGATGGATCAGAACTACCATATAAAGATGCTGCATAAAATGATCCGATTGTAAATATTGCTGATCCAACACAAATTAAAATATTTGTTCTAAGTCCTGCAAATTTATTTTTACGTTCTCTGTCCCAGCCAACTAGTGAGCCACATATAGTAGCGATTAATACTTTGAAACATATCGGAAGTATTAGTTGTAATTCATTGTAAATTTGATTCATAATTTTATTTATTAATTTATTGGTTATACATTTTAAAATTTAATATATACAATATGGGAAATTTCATGGAAATAATGGCCTATATTGGTTCAGTAATCATATTTATTAGTTTTTGTACTAAAAATGTTAAACTTTTAAGAATTTTAAATAATGTTGGGTGTTTAATATTCTTATTTTATGCTATTTATAATGGTAAAACTCCATTGATTATTTTAAATGCTATGGTAATTGCTGTCAATATTTTTTATTTAATTAAAGGTGAATAATTTTACTTTTTAAAAAATTAGAATTAGAAATTTCAAAATCACTTTTATTTAAAGATATTTTTTTAATAAAGAATTTTAAATCTTTATTATTTAAATCATTTTCTAAAATAACTTTATTCATTTATATTATCATCTTTTTTGAAGAATGGTTCACCAAATTGTTTCATACAATCATCATCTAATTCAGCTCTTTCTTCTTCTGTAAAAGGTTCATTATCCAATTCAGCTGCCATGTACATAATTTCACGAAATTCATCAATTGTCATTCTCTCAATACCAGCTGTTTTTGGATGATCTTTTAAATTTTCTGTGCGTATTTTATTATAATGATCTCTTATTTCCTTTTCTTCTTCATCTGATATTTCTCTAGTATTAATATTGAAATCAAATCTTGAATCATCATCCAAGAACTCATCTATTTTTTTAATTTTTTTACTCATAATCTAATAAAACATTTTTAATAATCCTAATTTTAATTTTTAGTTTTTTATAGTTTTATGAAATTAAGCCATTTTTGAATAAAACTATCCTTCAAATATGTTTTACTTCTATAGTTCTTAAAATATTGATTGGTAATTGTATTATAACCATTCGTATTTTTATAGATGTTTTTAAGAACGAATTTATAGTCATCAGTAGGATGATCAATATACTCAATTTCTAAATTTAAGATATCATTATAATCCTTTTCAACATACCAAATTAAAACTTTATTATTATTTAAATGGCAATGAAATATTTCTAATGTATTTGGTTTATTATCATAATCAGTAAATAATAAACCTTTATTAGGTCTGGGTGATATATTAACATGTAATTTATTCTCAGTAATTATTTTATAAATAACATAATATATAATTTGCCTATCACCTCTATTTTGTATATTATTTACAAATTTTAATAACTCCTTTGATAAATTAAACTTACTTTTATTTT
>Ga0214170_1000064_pt1 | contig 48375 bp, 82 predicted proteins | sample TroBogEpilimnion_2_FD_153008 | JGI IMG/M metagenome (GOLD analysis project Ga0214170, IMG submission 153008) | Freshwater microbial communities from Trout Bog Lake, WI - 27JUN2007 epilimnion | ecosystem: Environmental > Aquatic > Freshwater > Lake > Epilimnion/Euphotic zone | place: Trout Bog... | reverse complement strand
ATCCCTAATTTGTGAGTACGATGATGTTGTTATAATCATCATTAAAAATAATAAAAAAATTTTAATCTTTTTTCTCATAAAAATATCCTTTTTCATCATAACATAATTTCCTTAATTCTTCCCATGTTGGTTTTGTATTTTCAGGGACAAAGAATTCAATCCCCCATCCTGATGCACATACTTCATCCACTTCACCAGTTAAATCTAAATATGCTACTCTAACTGCCATTCTTAAAGGATAATCTGAACCACTAGGTAATTCACCTATATCACCACCAATTAAACAACTCCAATATTTTTTTGCCATATTATTTTCTATATAATTTAAATTTACCTCTATGTACTTTTTTAACGTATGGTTTATAAACACCATTACCATTAACTCCACCAAAATATACTACATCATCATCACTAGATTTAAAGATACTCTCAACAATAAATTGTAAACCAGATTTAAATCCATATCCAAGTTGAGAACAATCCAAATGTAAACCTCTTAATTCGATACATTCAACCAAATTACCAACCTTAATTTCATCTTCCATAACTAAAATTTTTTAAGCAAAAATAAGGGGAATTTTTCAATTCCCCAAATTTAATTTTTACTATTGATATACCGTGATTACCCGTTCTTGGGGGGTAACTTGTGTACATTCACCCCAACCCTCGAAATCAGTACCATTGTAAGAAGAATAATAACCAGTAACCTTGATGTAAACATCATGATCTTTGAAGTGTTTAACACTTTCCCAATGTGAACCTTGATCCTCACCACCTTCTTGGTGTACTTCCTCAATTTCACCAAGACCTAATTCTTCTTTGTCATAATCTTCATATGCAAAGTAACTTACACTACCAATTTTTTCTTGTAAGATCTCCATGATCTCATAAAATGTTTTCTTTTCCATGTTGTTTTTTTTAATTGTTATTAAATACTTTCATAAACTTTTACAACCTTTTCAGTTGCTTTTGCAAATTGAATTGATTCAACTCTTTCATTATAACCATATGAATCAGTTCTGATTTCAATTTTCAAAAATAAATCATCGAATGGTAGTTGATAGATTTCAAACTTTATACCTTCTACACCTTGTTCACCCTCACCATTAACTTCTTTTTCTACTTTGGTTTCTACTCTTGTAGTCCCATTTAATTCTGAAGGTAATTGATAATACCTGTTTGGTTGATTACGAATGATAGTTACATTCGCTAACACTAAATTAATTTTCTTTAAATCCATGTTATTTTTTTTTATTTGTTATTTAATTGTGATTCAATCAATTTAAAATAATTTCTCATAGGTTTTTGTAATAAAACATAATTCTCTATGATAAAAATTGCTTCCCATATCGGTGCATGATTAAGTATGAACTTTTTTAACATCATATTATATGCCACACGATAATCAGTATTTTTATACCTCTCAAACGACATAATCATCACTTCTTCTCTTACCAAGTTACATTTATCATCAAAAGATAAATTATTAAATTTTTCTTCACTTACATCCACTTCCTCACCATCTTTCAATACTTTGGTATATGTTGGGATTGGATTAAGTAATGTATGAAGATAATCATGGTCATATTCACATTTAACAGCGTTGTTAAAGAAATCAGCACCGGTCATATCCAAATCACTACGTTTATTTGGTTCGTGAATTGTATTCCAAAATTCATATAACTTGAAGAATAACTCTCTATCTAATGTACAACCCTTTTGTTTTAAGAATTGTGCATCAAACATATGTTTTTCCCAATTTATATCCCAACCTACTACATGACTTGCTTTCAATGTATATAGTAGGTTAGGTTCGGCAATACCTTCTAAATGTCCAATAATGGGATTATATAGATATTCAACTTCTCTTGAACTCTTTAAAGAATTGTCAGTTACCGCATAATCACTATCTTTTGGATCTCTCTTAAAGTCAGGATAATGATGTTTTATTGCTTTACTACCTATTAATACCATAACTATTTATTTTAATGATGCAAATATATGGTATTATTTTTTACTGAACAAATTTACTTTCTTTTTTAAATTCAACAATTTTTTCTTTAATGTTGTAATAGTTATCTTTATTTTTTATATCAATATCGTACTTTTTAACCATATTCCTGATTTGATTTTCAGTAAGTTGTGAATTAACAGATAAATAGTCAATCATCTCCATTAAAAGATCCTTATATTTATCCATGACTTCATCAACTTCTTTTTCTGCTGTTTCAATTAATTTTTTTGATATTTTTTCAGCATCTAACAATAAATTTTCACTCCTAAATGAAACAATTTCAGAATCCGTATGTCTTATAACAAATGGAGAATTACCATGACCATAAGCTTTAATCATCATATTAGAGGTTTCAGTTACTGAAGATAAATCAGAATAAGAACCAGACGATAACATTTCTTCACTTTTTAGTACGTATTTTTCCGCTGCCCTACCACCTAAAGCAATTAAGATGTTTAAATATTGTATCTCTTTAGTTTTAATATCAGGTAATTCAATTCGACAAAATCCTTCCGCATTTGATGCAGTTTTAGATACTACTAACTTAGGTATTAACTTAGCCTTAATAATTGAAACAAGTGCATGTCCAGATTCATGAATTGCAGTATATGATTGATTTTCAGATGAATCTGATTTTCTTAAATTTTCAATTTTTAATGTTACTGGATATTCAAATTTCACATCATCAGTTTTTGTCTTAATAATAATTTCATGTGAACTATCAATATAATTAAATGACCATATAATATTATCCGTATCAATACCCTTTAAAATTACATCACTAATAATCTTAGTGATAAAAGAATCTATAAAAGTACTTATTGTTGATAAAACTGGTCTAACACCTTGACTGGGAAATACAGATTCTTTATAAACAATGTCTTCAAGACTTTCAGTAAAAAATAAGTTTATATCAAATTCAGATTTGAAATAATCAATTCTTTGTTTTAGTAACTTTTTAATTATTTTTCTATAAGATTCACAAGAAAATGACGGATAAATAATGATATTATTACCCAACCTACCTATCTGCTCCATTCTAAATCTAGTGGATAAAGCATGTTTAATTTTTGATGGTGTTATTTTTAAAGAATGTTCATGAAAAATATCAGCATCAGCGTCGGGATTTGATGAATGAGTCATGTTATATGCCTCATCAATATTACCAATAATAAAAATAAGTGATTTAGATAAATCAAATTTTAATAAAGACTTACCATCAATTAAAACACTATAAAAATGTTTTATTAAATCATCTTTAGTTTCAAACTTAGTTAAAAACTCCAAATAACTTGAGTGAGTATGTGTTGAAAAGAAATTTGGATTATTAATTGCCATTTTCTTAAATAAACTTTCAGGGACAATAGTTAACCCTGTAATCTTATCAACATTAGTAATGCCTAAATCTTTAACATTATATGCTAGTAATTTTTTAGTATCAATAAAATTGTCAATACTAATACAATCTGGATATTCACGTTTTATAATGTCAATTGATGATTGAAAAAGACAATTTACATGAATAGTATTAATATCGGATGTTTTATAGTATTGTGAAATGTTAGCGTTGCTTTGTAAATCAGAAATAATCCTAGTTGTTTCAAGAGATTTAGTTCTTAAATTTTTATCAAAAAACATTTTTAAATCCATTTCTTCTAATTGTTTGAAATATCTAAAAAAATTAGACTCAAGACGCTTTGGTGCAGTTAAAATACCTGAATCAATAACTTCCCACATAGAACGTAAAGATTGTCTAGCGATTTCAGCACCCTTTTCATCAATTGTTCTACCAAATTGTATTTCATCAAAAACAATAACCATATTGTTATCATTTTTTTGACAAACTTTATCGGTTAAATCATTTTTTAATTTCCATTCACTATCATTAGCATATTCACCAATATCAAACCTTACATACTTATTTTCTAAATCAAGTAATTTAACTAAACGTTCAACTAAGTCTGTTTTACCAGTTGCAGTCATACCAAATAAATTAATAATTAATGGTCTCTTTAATGACTTTGGAAAAACATAATAAGATCTAATATTATCTATAATATTATCAATAACCGAATCTAAACCTATATACTCACTTTTTAATTGTTCTTTAACAATTTCCAAATTAGCGTTTTTCTTAACAATATTTTTTCTTTCTTTTAATGTTATTTTCATAATTTTTTATTTTAATGATGCAAATATATGGTATTATATTTTACTGAACAAATTTACTTTTTTAAACTATCATATTCATCGTTCATCAGTTTAGCACTGAATTTACTATCCAATGTTCTTAAAACGATACCTTCGACCATGTTATTCTTAAAGTATTCTTTACATTCCTTTTCAATTTCTTCTCTTGAATTGAATTCTTTTTTGAAGATTTCTTTACATCTTTCAAAACCAAAAATATCCATGTAAATTTTGAAAGTATTATTATCTAGTTTAAGAGCAACACCACTTGAATAATCATCCATACCATAAAACTTAATGTTTGGTTGATTTTTTGAATCAGGATTATTCTTATTACCAGAACCTTTCCAAGATTGACCGTTTGCTTCACCTCTTAAAATGAATTTTTTTGGAAAGTCCTCATTATTAAGTTTTTCTTTGATTTTTTCAATGTATGGTTTTGCCAATACAATGAATTGATCATCACTTTCCACCATTTCTCTAATTAACAAATCAGGTTTATAACCAAAGAATTTTTTAATTTTTTCCCATAATGTTGGTTCTCTATTTCCAATGACTTTGGAAATCATTACTTCTTTAAGATATGTTCTAGAAGCAACACTTATTTTACCATTATCAACAATCAATGAAATACTAGAACCATCACATTTTATAGAACCAATTAATGTTACAGGATAACCAATTTTATTTTCAATATGTCCCCAAAGATTTTTACAATTCATTTCATCTGTCTTATAAACACCAGATGGTAATGGTTTACCACTTCTAACTTTCATTCCATGATTATCAGTATTATCAGGTTCTTCCCATTTGGTAATACCTAATTCTTTTGCTAGATCTCTACCCTCACCAGGTCCGTAGTAGTGGTAAAAATGTAGTAGATCATCGTCCGTATAATCATCCTTCTGCAAGTACTTAACAACTTCTTCAATTGGTAATAAAATACCAACAGAATATGTTGGTTCCAAATCACCAGTATGAAGATTGAATTTCACCGCTCTAATACGATAGTTTGAACCAAGTTTTGATTTCTTTGAATCACCAAATGGTCTGATAAATGATTCAAACAATGGAATATCACTCAATGAATAATCAGGTTGAATATACACCGCCTTATCACCTATTTCATATAGGTCTTTCTGTGCAACCAAACTGAAACCATTTTCTTCAATTTCAATTTTTTCAATTGCATTTGCTTGTTCATCACCCTTGAATAGGGGTATTTTATTTTTAATTGTGACGATTTGAACTGGGTTGATTTTTACTTCCTCAACATCTGTACCTCCAGCACTTTCAAATCCAACAACAAAATCTCTTTGTAATCTAATTAAGTTCATTATTTTATTTTTTTATTGTACAAATTTATTTTTTATAAATCTAAAAAATCTGAATACCAATTCACCTAAATAAAATCCACCAAAAATTATTGAAACTATTGTCTCAACAATAAGTGTATATGGATTATTAAAAAATGAATCACTATACCTATTAAAATCGGTTATTGTTGCAAATATTGTACCTAATGAAAGAAACATTATTGTCCATAACGTCAATTCAAAATAGGATAATCTTATAAAATAAAAATATTTTACCATGTTTATTTTGTTTTATCAATTATTGTTATGTAGGGAAATTTACTAATAATTTCTGTTGCCCAAGATCTTGCTTCCTCATCACTATCGAAATACACTATTTCCCTTAAAGGTTCTTTAGTTCCAACAGAATACCATACAGTAACATACGGTTTTTTCCATATTTCATTATTTTTTAAAATATAATAATCATAGTTATTAATAATTTCAAAACTTTTAGGATATTCATCATCATCTTGTATCCAACCACCTTGAATCGTTTCGAATCTTTTTTTAAAGAAACCTTTTTTCACCTGATAAGTGTCTTTCCATTTATATGAAGTCTTAATACTATGTCTAATTTCAACTTCAAAAATTGTGTCTGATTTAATGTAATTTATTTTCATTATTTTATTTTTAATTCTTTTTCCATATCTCTCTTAATATCCTTCTCTTTAAGGGATTCTTTTTTGTTGGCGTGGTTCTTACCCTTAGCCAGGAATATTTCGACCTTTAATAGTCCCTTATCGTTACAAAACACACGATAAGGAACAATCGTTAAACCTTTAACCAATTCTTTTTTCAGTCTATTTAATTCAACCTTCTTTAATAGGAGTTTTCTATCTCTTGTTGATTTATGACTATATGGTGAATCAGTCTCAGGAATATTAGAATTCCTTATGAATAGTTCATCATTATCAAATATACAGAACGATTCTGACAATGATAGTTTACCTGCGAAGATTGATTTTACTTCAGTACCAGTTAATACTATCCCTGCAACTTCATTACGAATAAATTCATAATCAAACTTAGCTCTCTTATTTACTATGTTAATATTCCGTGACATGTTGCAAATATAGGTAAAATAATTAACCCACCAAAATTTCTTTTATTTTTCTTGAATTTCCTTTAGTAAAACCCTGAGCGTATATTGATGAATTACCATTTGTACCAATAATGATTTGACAACCATCAGCACTCCAAAAGTTTTCTACAACCTGAACACTATTAATTGTTCTTCTTTGAATGGTTACAACATTTGTTTTATCAAAATAACCCAATTTCTTTGAATAAGTTACATTCTTTGGTGTTATTGTTATTGTTGCAGGAAATACCAATGAACCACTAGATCTTGAAGACGATTTGAAAATATATGTACTTCCATTCGTTTGATATTCTAAACTATCATTACCGATTAAATACATAAAAATGTATAGGAGAAATAATCCTCCAAGAAAATAAATTAAAAACATATTATAAAAATAATAATTTATAAGTTAAAAATAATTGAAAATCACAAACCCAGTGAATTACCAATATATAAAATATTTCATTTAATGAGATCATAGTTCTTCTATTGTTTTTCCTGCTAATTTATGTCTTGTTGGGTGACCATTTTCATCCACTCTAACAAAAACAATTTTATCCATTTTTAAAATACTTTCTTTTGTTCTTTTATTTCTAACTTCACATTTAAAAGTAATTGAGGTTGTACCAATTGCAACCATTTCCATTCCAATTTCAACCACATCACCAAGTTTTGCTGGTGATAAGAAATTAACCTCAGACATGAATTTGGTAACAGTCATTTCGGTATCCAATTGACAATAAGAAAAGATTGCTGATTCCTCGTCAACCCACTCCAAAATTCTCCCACCATATAGTGTACCTCTTGGGTTTAAATCCTCATGTTTTACCAATCTTCTGTTTCTGAATTCCATATTATTTTCTTTTTAATTTGAAAGGTTTTCTTTCATCTTTATTTATTGGGTCAGGATTACCAATAGTAACGTCATTTTCTATAAGAATATCCCTAAGAAAATCCAAATTAAATGATGTTTTACCCCCTGTCGCCGGTCCTCCGATGATAGTGCCAGGATATTCACCCACATTTAAACCATCTGAAAGGATTCCACTATAATCACCATAAAAACTAAACCCATTACTATTATAGACTTGTTTAACATATGAGTCGATATCAATTATATTAATCTTTTTCATGTTTAATCCATTTATTTGTTGAGTTTAATTTGAAACTAGCGATATATTTCATATTCCAACTAGATGGTTCTATGATTGATAGGAACATTGTATTATCATTCTTACTATATAAATGATATATGTGTCCTACTATTGGTTGAAAGTTATAATTTACTTCAGTATAAATAAGTTTATTCCATTCATATTCATCCTTTAGTCTTTTAGCTTCTTCCTTTAATTCATTATATCTAGTTTCAAAATCATTATTAACATCTTTAATCTTTGATAATTTCCAACCATCTACATTATCCGCCTGAATAGCAGGAGCACCAAGATTACTACCATAAGTTAATTCTCGTGGATAATAACCACGTTCCTCATCCCATACAACTAAATCAGGTTTTTTATTACTCATTTTTTATTAATGATTCTTTACCAATGTCTTATGATTCCTGCAACAATGAAAAGATTTGTTATTATATAAATTGCAACAATAATGGTTCTTACTATTGCAATTTTATCTGCTTCATCGTTTGAGTTACCAGATTTTTCTCCAAGGGACTTTGCCCATATTCTCCAAATACTATTCATCAAATAATTTAATTAAATATTGAAACATTTCACTGTTTATCATTTTGAAATATTTTTATTACTGCAAATATAATTCTTTTTTTTTAAATAAAAAAATGAAATTCATATGGTAATTGATATATTTATATAATATGGACTATAAAAAACATTATGATAAATTAATTGAAACAAGAACTAAAAGGATCATTAATAAAAATGAATACTATGAAGAACACCATATTATACCTAAAAGTCTTGGTGGAACCGATTCAAAAAACAATTTAATATTTTTAACTGCCAGAGAACATTTTATCGCTCATTGGTTATTATGGAGAATTTATAGAAACAAAGAAATGGCATTTGCTTTTTTTGCTATGGTTCATATGGGTAATAACCAAAAAATTAATTCATCTAGAATTTATGAAGAATGTAAATTAGCTAGACGTGAATTTATTATTATTAATAATAAAAAATACCATAAAAATAAAACAATATCTCAAAAACAAATTAAAATAATAAGTGAACTATTTAAAAATAAACAAAAAACTAAAGAACATCGTAATAAAATATCTGAATCGTTAAAAAATAAACCAAAAACAAATAGTCACAAAAATAATTTATCAAAATCACTTAAAAATTTTGATTGGTCAAATCATTTAGAAAGAAATAAAAAAATTTCATTATCTAATAGTGGTGAAAAAAATGGTAGATCAAAAAAAGTTTTTATGTACAATGAAAATAATGTTTTATTGTTAACTTTTAACACAATGAAAGATGCGTTAGAATATATAAATAAAACAAAAAAATTTACTAAAACTACATTTTATCGTTATGTTTTAAACAAAAAAATGATAGATTCGATATTTTTTTCTTTTTAATTGTTTTTTAAAATTTCAATAGACTTTTCAAGTCTATCCCACAATGTTGTGTGTTCACCATCAATAAATAATTTATTTTTAAACTCATCATGTTCTTCCAAATACATTAATGATTTATCATGATTACCCATTCTTATTCCATGTTCAATGTTTGCAATTCTATCTGCAAGTTTAGTAGGTTTTGCTTTTGGATATTGTTGAAGTTTTAACATTACCCTTTCTTTTTTTTCTTTCCTGTTTCTAACATCTGAAGGATCAGTACAAGCTAAAACAATTTCCGCAACATTATAACCAAAAACCTTTTTAATTTTACTATAAGTTAAATTACCATCTTCAATAGTATCATGTAAATAACCTCCAATAATATCATCACCAGAATAACCATGTTCTTTAAGAACATTTACAACATCTTCAATATGTTTTTCATATGGAAAAATATCGTACATAATATTCTTATGTGTTACATATGCAACCATTTTTGCCTCAGTAATCAACTTATCATAATTAATTTTTTCCTTTATTGACATAAACTATCTTTTATATAAACGATTGTTATTATAAAATGCAACTGGGTTTGTTTCCGCAATTAAACCATATTCTTTGGTTACATTCTCATGGATAAGTTCTCTATCCTCATTGATGTATTTGGCGATAATATGACAGAATCCATAATTCGATTCGTCAACAATATCTTGGTCTGTACCAAAAACACCACAATATGTTGCCTCACCAACTTCAGATATAAACATCCCTGAATAGAAACCTTTAAGTTGATACTTATCAACGAATTTATCGGCATTACACCAAATGAATACGTTATTTTCTTTTTCATTTAACAATGGTACCATTGAAAAATCAATGATTGTACCATAAGAACCGGGGAATTGTCCAACTGAAAACAAACCACCAGGATAACCATGACCCATGAACATACATCGGTCATGTTCTTTGATAAGTTCTGCAACTTCTTCTTTCATAACTCCACCAGTTATAACTGTTTTGTTTGGAATATCTTTATAAACGATATCCAAGAAAGATGTTGACGGGTCTTTTGGGTGTATTATTAATGTCTTATTCATAATGCAAATATATGTTTTTAATTTTAATTAAACAAATTTATTTTATCCTGCTTGTTCATCTTGTGATTCATCTCTCAATTGTGGACGTTCTATGGTAATATTTGTTGTAATCCAACCTGATCTTCCAAGTCTGTCACTCATTTCTGTTAGAAAATTATTAACTGATTCCTCAACATCACCATCAATTTCTCCCACCATATCTTCACCATCTTCTGGCATTGGTTCAGCTTCAACACCATAGTCTTCTTCTTCATCTTCTCTTGATTCCATTTCAGAAATAAAATCTCGGTCAACATATTCTTCTTGTTGATGTTGTTCTTCCAATTGTCTCATTTGAGAAATAAATTCACTCTCAACATCTTCATTTGCTTCTTGAATTCGATCCACTTCAAGATTATGAATATATTCTTGTCGTCTAGCAATTGCATCAACAAGATCGGCAACTCTTAATCTAGTCGGTTGTGGTTGATCTACAGGTCTATCTTCAACATCATCAGTCATTAACTCCCTAACACGTCTTACTCTATCATTGTTAGTTAAATCATTAATACGTTGTGCTAATCTACCAAATCTATCATTTTCTACTCCATGAGCAAGTTCACCATAATTTATATCAGGTAACATACCAGGAAGTACGTCTCCACCAGGTTCTTGTTCTTCTTCATTAACTACCATTTCAGTTACACCAATTGTTCTTCTTTTCTTAAAAAATTCCTCTTCTTTTGGTACTTGAACTTTATTTCTTTTTGCATAAACTTCCAAGTTAGTATAAGGATTGTTATTAATTTCCTCCATTAATATTGATTTAATATAATCAGGTAATCCCGATTCCATTGAATCAATTCTAACATCTTTCTGATCCCAAAATGAAAATTCTCTTGCAACACCACCAAGACTATTACTATCACTATGTTTTAATGACCTAAATACAGCAACTTTAACACCGGTTTTTTTATTAATAAAATAAATTAAAATACCATTCTTAGTGTACTTATCAAAGTATGTTCTTTCATTATGTGTTGTACACCATTTGGTATTAGAACCATACTTTCTTGATGATTCATATGTTAATGGTCTTAATACTAACCATTCTTCATCGTCAGAAATTTTCTGTACTTGTTTCTCCATTTCTTTCTCAATATGTCTAGATTCAGATTTGGAAACCTCGTTCTTTAATTCATCAATTGATGTGTATGTTAATACATCATTTTTTTCAATTAAACCACGTTCATTTAAATTAACAAACTTTTGGAATAATTTTATATCTTCAGACATATTTTCAGTAATCAAATAATGAATATATGTTGAAAACGATGTTAACATATCAACCTCTGATTGTGGTATATCAAAAATTTTTGAAATCAATGTACCATAAACATTATTTTTTTTACCACCTATTTTTTTATTCTTGTAAAGTTTACAAAATAATTCAAGGTACTTTGCTTTATTTGTTTTTGTAACAAAACTCATAACATCAACCAAACTGATGTTGTACTCCGGATTAGACTTTAGTTGTTTGTAATTTGACATTTTCTATTTAATTTTTAATTTTTCCACTCGATTATTGGACAAGCCCTTTTATATATTGCAACTACCATTTGTTTTGGTACTTGTATGAAATTTGTATAATATAATTTTAAACAAACATATCTAAATCCTTTAAATGTATAATAAAAAAACACAATGGATAATATAATTCCTAATACAACTAAAATACCAGCACCAATAACCTTTAAAATATATAACCATCCATATTTAGTAACACCATCGTAAAAACAATATACGATACCAAGTAAAACTCCTATTATAATAATACCAAAGAGTACTTTACCGATAATTACAACTGTCTTTAATTTTCTTAGTTCTTTATCATAATCGTATTCTTTTTCGACTTTTGGTTTATTAGTTTTAAATTTACTTCGAATATAATAAAATAATTTTTTAACACCCAAAATAGGTAATATTATTGGTGATAATAATATTAAAAATACCATAGACCAATAATATGGACATAATACTTTTGGTTGTTCTTTTGAGAAGACATTTGAATAGTACCAAAAATGCCAGCTATTCTTATTAAATTTTATTGTTTTACTGATTGTTCCATCAGATTCTACTGATAGTGAATTTGAACTTTTAATGAATAAGGTGATCCCAATTAAAATAATAATACCTAAGATTAAATAAATGAATACCATTTTAAAATTTTTTATTTGTTATTAATAGAACAAAGATAATAAAAAAACCCCAATAAAAAAAATTATTGGGGTTTTTATCTAATTTATTTTTTTATTTAAAACCAATTTTGGTTTTTTCTTCCGATTTGAACTCTTCCTCATTGACATTATATATTTCAGTTAATGTCATTGGTTTTGTTGCAACAAAATCTTTGATCTTCAAGTGATTAACCAATTTATTTGATTCCTCAATGGATAATTTATCAAATTTATGTTCAGCAATTAATCTACCTTTACGGAGTAATGCTTCATCAATCTTCTTCTTATCCATATTAAATGTTGCCACAATCTGAATATTCAACATATCACTTAATATACCATCAGTAATGTTAAGGATGTTTGAAACCCCAGCAGTTCCTCCAGTATTTCTATCGGTGATCACCCTTTCAGCATCCTCAATGAAGAGGATACTATCGGAATTATCAATAAGGAATGGTGTCATTTCAGGTGAGGTGATAAAGTCTGCCAGATGTGGTGGAACAAATATTACTCTCTTATCCTTAATCTTACTTGCCAAGTACTTTAAATAGTGGGTTTTACCTGTACCAGGTGTACCATGTAACAATACCAACCCTTTACCATTAGGTTTATTAAGATGTGTTATTATTTTATTATGTACCTTTGTGAAATGAGAACCATAATTCAATTCAATATCCATCTTTTGTTTTGGTAATTCAAATAGAACAGTACTATAACCAGATTTAGATGTTGTAATTAAACGAATGTTATTTTCTTTTTCCTTTTCGGGTTTACCTAAGATAGTTAATTCATTAATTAATTGACGATAAGTATCTTCAGATGTGTTTGAAAACACATAAGGAGAACCACCGGTATTTTTATTTTTACCTTTTCTTTTATTTTTAATGTTTCTACCACCGAAAGAGATTACAATTATACCACCATCATTGTATTTTTTATAATAATGTGATACTAAATAATGTCTCTCTTTTGATTGATATTCTTTTGTGTGAACATGAATAAATCCTTTTTCAGTTATTAACTTGAAAATCTCATCACCGTTATACTTTATTTCTTCGGAAGGTTTAAAATATCTATCAATCGGCTTACCTGTTTTATTCATAATAAAAGGTCCCACCGGAAAATCATCCGAATCAAACGGACGATAAAATGTCTCTTCGTGTATTCCATCCATATCTAATATATTTTTAAACTCCTCCTTCACTTTTTTTAATTATTTTACACCCATTGCGTTCTTGGAAATATCCAACATTTTTTGTGCTTCATCTGTACTAATTACCGCTAATTTAGAAACTGGTTGATTGAAGTGTAATGGAACAGTTGATGTAATATATTTCATATTACTTTCAATATATATGTTCTCAGGTGTGAACCCAAATACAGCGTCACCATTTGTTCCATAAGAACCCGCCTCATCTGGAGATGGGACTACTGCAACTTGCCCAACCGGTAAATCATTTCCACTTCTTGCACCTGATATGATCTGCATTGTATTGGTTAATTGACTATTAACTGATGATACTTTATTAACTTGATAATAACCAATTGGTGTTCCAACTCCTTCAATGAAGATATACATATAGAACATAACCGCTCTATCATTTTGAAGTTTAAAACGTTTGATAAGGTTATCACGTTCCAACGACCAACTGATTGTCGGTGCAGGTTGTACCTCATTTAAATTTTGTTGATTACTCTCGGTGTGAGCCTGTTCTTTAATTGCCGATGTGTTATCCGGAACTTCTTGATTTACATTACAACCTGTATTAGACATCATAATTGTCATTAATACGAAAACTGATACTACTGTTAAAAACTTTTTCATTTTTTTTGTTTTTTTTTTATTTGTTATAATTAGAAAAATCATTTACATTTAACTGATATGGTAATGCATCAGATTTCCACCATTTCTTATCAATATGTTTACTCTTTGCGTTGTATTCTTCAACCCATCTATTCAAATTGGATTTCGTTGCGTTAATACGTTGTGCCTTTGTAAACTGTTCAAACTGTCTGTCAGTTTCTGGTGTTGATTGTACAATACCCAAATCAGTATTTAACTGATCACAAGTTGCTTTGATGTTCTGATACTCATCATAACTAATCACAGCGTTTTCCATACTATTCTCTACATGTCTTTGTAGAATGTCACATGACCTACATGTGAATGACAATAGTGTAATCCCCATTAGGATTAAAACCACTAACATAATTTGTCCGAATGTCCTCATTTTTTTTTAATTTATTATTGTTATTTAATGATGCAAATATAAGTGAATTGTTTGAGATAAAAAAATAAATTATAATTTTTCTATTAATTTAATTCTTTTTGCTAGAATCCATTTACCACCTTGTTTCTCAGGTCTAATCATTTCAGTATAATCTTCAACTTGAACTTTACACCAAACTCTATTCTTTAAAGTTAAATGTGGTGCGGTTGGGTTCTCTGTACAATGAAAATAAGGTCTGAATTTATAACCCTTTGTTGGATATTCCTTTGCTTCAATCCATTGATTAAATGGATAGGTTTCTTTTTTATTGATGAATAAAGATGATATTGAACCATCTTTCCTCAATCTGAATAGTTTATAAACTATCATGAACAAATTTTAAACGTTCTTTCTAATATTGATTGTAACTCATTATCTTTATCAAGATGGATTGTATTCCAAAGTAACATATCAAGATGACCAGAGATTCCAAAATCTTCTTCTGTTCTAAGAATTGAATTTAATTTAGATAACTCGTTTAATGATTCAACACGATCCGGTCTTTGATTGAAGATACGATATTCTTCCATTTTTTCTTCCGGATTTTGTGTTTTGAATTCTTCTTTATATTGTTTTTGACGAATATTTATTAATTCTTGTCTTCTATCACTCTGTTCCTCAGTTAATTTATTAACATAACGATGAAGTGTAAGGTTAAAAAAATCAGTTTGACGAATTGACTTATGGAAATCATAAAACCAATCTTCTTTGTTTTCTTGGTAATGTGATAACCAGTATTCCAAATTTTCTTTTAATTCTTTTTCAGGAAATATGGAAAACAAATGATGATACATTGAACATATATCACTATATTTTGATTTCAAAATTTCTTTAAACTCTTTTACAATGTCTTCCATGTCTAATTAATTTATGCAAAAATAAGGTGGAACTTTCATTCCACCAAATTTATTTTTTTAACAACGATAATTTACATCATCCTCACTTGGGAATAATAATCTTCATCAAACGTGTCTTCCGTACTATCGAATGTATTTTCCATAAAATTATTTTTTTTTTAATTCGTACCATTCATCAAAAGATTGTTTACTAACTTCTTTTAATTTATCTAACCTTTTAATCCTTTCCTCAGTTTCTTTAATTATACCATTTATGGTTTTAATATAAACTTCATATTCATGTTTATATGATTCTTTAGGTTTAACCTCTTTTACTTTTTCATCAACCGATTTTTTTTCATTAAAACAATCATTGGTACAAGGACCATGATCACAGTACCAACAATGTAATCCAATTCCAATTGCCATGGTTAATTATTTTTTATTGTATTTAACCATTGTAACATCCATATCCTTTAACTCTCGTTTAATTATTGGTAAAACAATATTAATGTCTCCCCCAGCAAGACCACAACCTATAACATAAGGGAGACCAATATGTTTACCTTTGAAGATATGATTAATCTTTCTCATACACATGGTAATTGCCTCATAATCTACTGGTTTTTCAACACCATCAGTATGGTTTTTACCATAATAAAATTGAGTGTAACTATTAACAACAATCAAATTTTTTATTACATTACCAGATGTGTTTAATAATGGAACATATTCCCAATCAATTTGACCTAATTTATTTATATTACCTTTATATTGATTTTTTTCAAGTTCAAAACGATCAGTACCAAATGTTTTAACCATTTGTGGTGCGATTCCCGCCTGCATTGTGCAAAAACAATTGCAACCATGTGATATAACATCAAAATTTCCTTCAAGACCCAATTTTATTAAGTCACCTTCTATTTCTTTATACATAATATTTTTTAATTTTCAACTTCAACATCAAATTTTTTTATTGGAGTGACCAATTCATATTTACGTTGATCACTCCATGATAGTCTACAATATTCAACTTCAGTTATTGTAATTGAATGGTCAGAAATAAGACGATAGTAATTACCCATTAAACTTAGTTTTATTTTTTTCTTTATGTTCCAAATACTTCACATGAACTTTTTCTGCATATTGCATTAATTCAATTACTGCAAATGTATCATTATGATGTCTTTTTACATTTACAAAAAATGAATTGTCATCAAGTGTCCAAAAATCTGCATATGTTAGTACCCAAAAATATGTTTCCTTGTGGATAATATATTCAGTATCAATACCACGATAGACTATTTCACCAGTACCATCTTTTTTTTCTGACCACTTAATTTCCATATTAAAATACGTTATATTGTGTAACCTTTGTTTTTACAAATTCATTTTCATTTAACACTAATTTAGGAATATCCTTAACTGAATTTGTACAATAGATACCATCAAAGTATTCACTTAATGTTTCAAAACTTGCACTGAATATACCATGTGTTACAACTAAGTAAATTCTAGCATCAGGATAAGTTTCAATGATAACTTTTGCAATCTCAATAAATGTTCTACCACCATCACAAATGTCATCAATAATAACAAATGATTTGTTACTATGTTCAGGAGTAAGAGGAACATCAGTTCTCAAAATCCTACCAGTTTCAACATCACGATGTTTTGATGCAATTAATATATTATTTTTATAACCAATACCTTCTGCAACATGATAAATCTTCTTCATTGCACCAGCATCAGGTGAAACAATAACAGATTGAGTTAATCCAATTGCTGGTGGTACAATATTGGTTATTGCAAACTTAACAAGGTTTACGTTATCAATAATATTAAGGTTCTTAATACAAGCAGCTGCAACATCACTATGTGCATCCATTACTGTTACACTTTCATAATCTTGTGCATTTAATATTGGTGCAATCACATCAACAAGATAAGAGTTACCACCAGATAAAAATTGACGATCTGAACGTGCCCCAAGTAAATAAGGAATGTAAAGATGTATTTCTTTTACTTTCAATCTACGAAGTGCTTTAGTTGCACATATAATTAATTCCAAGTCCTTAAATGAGTTGAAACGTGATTTAATCTGTATCACTTCATTAGAACCAATATCGGTTATATTTGAAGTGAATTTCCAACTAATTAATGTGATGTCTTGTTGACCATCAGGAAATGTAGATATTCTGAATTTAATGTCAGATTCTCCATAATTTGTTAAGTTTAAAACTTTCATATTTTTATTTTAATGTTATGCAAATATAAGTAAAATGTATTAATTAAAAAAATTAATACATAGAAATTTTACCGATTTGGGTTATTTTTACCCCTCTAAACTCTTTATGACCTGTAATAATACCATAGAATGAAATTTTTGAACCTACATTCACTTCCAATCCATCATCATTTAAAAATCTCCTATCAATCTCACCAAATTTTGATAAGACATTTTTTCTAGTATCAACCATTTCATATACCTGGGTTTCACCAAATTTACCATTAACAACTCTGATGGATGTAATTGTTGCATCAAAATTCATTTTTGCACCAATATTACCAAGATGTTTACTCTCAACCAATGGTTTAACATTCTGACTTTGTGATTCATGTGTTTTCCAAGCATCAAAATCATTAATAAACCCTAACATTTTCTTTGCTCTTGTATATGCAACATAAATTAAATTTTGTTCCTGATCTCTCTGCCATTGTGTCTTTGCATTCTTTGATGGCATCAATTCACGATGAATAATAAAAACCCTCTCCGCTTCTAACCCCTTGGACTTATGAATGTTACTTAAACATATCCCTACCTTCTTATTATCAGAAAATAATGTATTAATTTTTTCAATTACTTCCAAAGGATTTGTTATATTTCTTGATAATGCTTCAATCACATTGATTTTTTCGGTATATAACACAACATGATTATCTTCCAATGCATCTTCACGACTTATACCATGATTTGTTGCTATTTTTTCAATTAACTTATCTTTCTCATTATATAACCTGGAAAAAACATTTTCCATTGTAAATTCTTCAGTGATTCTTTCACAATCCTTTATCATTGTAACCAATGATAATCCAATGTCTGAACCAATGATATATGCCTTCTTTCCATCACTTAATAAACGAATACATAATGAAACTATCGGGAATGTTTGACGACATAATACCATATCACCATCCTGTAAATCTTTATAAGAAAAATCATCTTCAACAACCCCCTCATTGTTTTTCTTATGTGATTTGATAAATGGATTAATACTTGTAACCATATTAACAATCTGTGAATGACAACGATATGTTATTGATAATGGTAGTTGTATTGTATTTGGAATGTCACATAATTTTTTAAATGATTCATGGTCAGCACCAGAAAATCCATAAATTGACTGTTTTTCGTCGCCAACGGAAATAAATCTTCCTCCATTTGGGTTAATTGCACGTAACATTAATTCTCTTTGTACTGTATTTAAATCTTGTACTTCATCAACAAAAACAAAATCAAATGTTTCATTTGGTAAATTAAATATAATTGGAAAATAAACCATATCAGTAAAATCAATTATATTTCTAATATATAAACCTAATTTAATTAAATACCATGCAACTTCACATTCACCATCTTCATTATCAATTAAATGGTGTTCTGAAATTTCTTTTAATTTATCAAGACCTTTTGTTTTACTAATAACATCAACCAAATTTAATCTCCCTAAATTACATAATGAAATTACATTTTCTGTAAACTTTTTAATATCTAATTCATCATTTTTAACCGATGAACTCATACGTCTTATATATGAAAAACAATCTTCATCAAATTTATAATCATTTATTGGATCTTTACTGTTCTTCTGATAATATTTAATAATATTGTTAAATAATTTTTTATACTTATTATTATCAATAGTAAACTCCATTCCACCTGATAAAATAGAATGACCAAACCCATGAACGGTTTTAACAACAATATTACCAGTCTTTGGTACACGTTCCACCAATTCATTGGCAATACTTTTATTGAATGCCATAAATAAGACACGTTTATCCAACGGAATTAATTTAAGTGCTTCAATTAATGTGGTTGTTTTACCACTACCAGCAACTGCTGAAATGATTGCATTTTTATTATCATTCTTAATAAAATTAAAAATGTCTTTCTGATTCTTACTCGGTGTAAACTTACCCATTTTCTCCTAATCTTTTTAATATAATATTATAGAACTCTAGTTCTTTCTCAACCATAACGTAATTTCTATTCAGGTTCTTTGCCGCCAATCCGGTAGTTCCTGATCCTGCAACATTATCCAATATCAAATCACCTTCATCAGTATATGTTTTTATCAAATACTCCATCAATGCGACAGGTTTTTGTGTTGGGTGGATAGTACCATCCAATTTTGTTTTTTGCTTGTCAGATGGGAAGATTTGGATACTTCTTGGGTATCTATCAGTTTCTCCACCACCACTCACATCTTTATCTGTCTTTCCATAAAGAGTAGTTTTATTTTGAACTTCTACCTTCTTTGTATATGAATTAACTGGTTTATGTCCAGTTGTTTTTTGTGGATTGTACTTTGGTAATTTCTTGTAAAATACTAGTATCGACTCATGTGCAACCATTGGCATTCTTTTGGCATTAAGAAATCCAGTTGCCTGTGTTTTTTCCCAAATCCATTCATATCTTAATAATTTAAGATTTGAACAACCCAAAATTTTATCAAATGGGTTTTTAGCGAAAAGTAATATTACTCCATTATCTTTGATAACCCTTTCATATTCAATCCACAATTTTTCTAAATCTAATGGAATGTCCCATGATGCATTATTTAAACAACCATAAGGTAAATCTGCAATAATTGCATCAATACTTTTATCCTTAATAAAAGGAAAAACATCAAAACAATTTCCATAAATACATGAATTAATTGGAACTTCTTCTAATTTTTTAATTTCATCCACATTAAACTTACCCATATTAAAATTTATATTTTTCAACTGTTTTATTTTCATTTATTACTATAAATTCACATTTAAGAAATCTAATAATTTCATTTCTTCTATCAATATCTTTTTTTTTTAATTATTAATATTGAATTACAAATATTCAATAGAAATTTTTCAATTTCCCAAATTTATTTATGTAAATAATCTCTAAACCATTTTGAAAGATGTTTCTTTTTAAACTCAGTTAATTTATTAACCATTTTCCACCATTTTAATTTAATTGATAAATTAATTAGAAATGTCATTAAATTAGTTAAATTAGAAAAAAACCTATACCTCATTTATCCGTGATTGAAATCTTTTATATATTTTAATACTGCAATGTCTTTAGATTTTGCTTCTATTTCAATATCGAATGTTTCTCCAAATGTTTGGATTTCTTCATATATGAAATCAGCATGTGCAGTTTTTACTACTTTGGTATCCTCATGATGTTTTGATGATGACATATGTGTTAATGGTTTAACTTTCCATGTTTTTAAAGCCAATTTGAGAGCTTCTTCAAGTGATTGATCTTGGAAACCAAAGTTAAAATGATGTTGGTCAAAAACAATAGGTATATTGGTATGTTTATAAACAAAATCATGTAACATCTTAACTGAGTATTGATTCGGTGAATCATCATTCTCTATGGTAAGTCTTGATTTACAAGAATCTGATAATAATTTAAAATTTTCCACAAATCTACTAGCAGCAATTTCTCTTGTAGGTTTAGTGGTGTTAATGTGTATGTTAATAGGATAATAGTGTGATTGATCTAATCCCATTAAGTCCATCAATTCAGCGTGTTGATTGAGTTCGTAGATAGTTTTTCTAACTACATTTTCGTTTTCACTTGCAAGTACGTTAAACTGACCTGGATGATAACTGGTTCTAATATCATTATTTTTAATTTTATTACCAATTAATGTTAGATAAGATTTAATAACATTAAATTTTGGTAAGTCTTGAAATTTATATTCTGACATCCAAGGAAATGAATCAGATGATAAACGATAAACGAATATCTTCTTTTTAATGTTATAATCAAGTAATTTTAATGTGTCTTTTAAGTTCTCAATAACTATCTCTGAAACATATTCAAGACCCTTTTCTTGGAAAGTTTTTTTAACCATACCTCGGTTAACTGTAATGTGATCTTTTTTCTTTAGATTTTCATTACATCCGATAGAAATACAACAATAACCAATTCTATTTTTATTCATAATATAAATGTATTGTGCAAAAATAAAATGGATTTCTCAATCCACCAAATTTATTATGTTCTATAAATTAATTCATTATTTTTGTCAAAGATTGATATACAAGTTCCCTGACCAAATGTCCAAGCAAATGTAAAATCATTATACTTCATCAACAAACTTGAAAAGTTCCTTGTTAAATCATCAACTGGCATAACCTCATCCCCACCACGTTGTACAATATCTAATACACCATACATCAAATTCCAAGGATGTGGTTGATAACCATTATTATAACAAACATCTTCCCATCTTTGGTCATGTTTATCAATTAATTTTAATAAGAAAATTTCAAATGATTTTTCATCATTAAAGAATAAACGAGCACGTTTAATATCCCTTTCTTTTTTATCCTGAATATCTTTATAACGTTTTTTCATTCGTTCAATTACTTCTGGATCTTCCAATTTCTTTTTTAAATCATCTAACATCTTTCCCATTTTATAATTTAAATGTCGGTTCAAGCCATAATGGATTGTTATCTGCTTTAACCCTTGTGAATATATAGTTTCTTAATGCGGGGAAATCACCCAAATAATCCAATGTGTCAATTGTACTATATTTTAAACACTTATACAATTCATCACGGATTCTTTCACCTGATACAACATCCATTTTATTTCTATAATCATATGTGATGATTGTTCTCATCATATCCTCTGGAATGATTAATCCTTTGGTTATAGAAAATCTGATTGCCCTCAAAATTCTAAGAGGATCGTCATCAAATGTTACATTACAATCCAATGGTGTTCTAAGGATTTTATCCTCCAAGTCCTTCTTACCATTAAAGAAGTCAATGATTGTTCCATCCTCATCTTTTGCAATTGCATTGGCGCAAAAATCTCGTCTTTCAAGGTCATCATATAATGTACCAGGTTCAACGATTGGTGTTCTTGTACCAGGTATATAACCAATCTCTTTTCTAGCCATAACCACGTCTGCAACACCTTCATATTTGTGGTCTTTTGGAAACTTTGCCCTGATAGTATAACAATCATGAGTTATCAAAAAAATTTCAAACTTTTCATTTGTTAAATGTTCTATCAAAACATCAAACATTTCTTTTGCAGTTTTAAACTTGGATAACAAATCTTCATTTGGAACTGCAACATAATCAACATCCTTAGATTTTAATCCAAGAAGTTCATCCCTCACTTTTCCACCAACCTCATACATTTTAAATAACATATTTTTATTTTTAATCTTTAAATTCATCAATCAAATCAAAAAAGAATTTAGGTATTGATAATTTAATGTTTTCTTCTTTTTCAATTTCAACTAATCTGTTTATTTGAGTCTCAGATAACCAATTTAATTCTTTTTGTGAACATATACTACTAAGATAAGTTTTATTATGTTCATTGGACAATTCCTTACTAAACTTATAACAAGAACCAAAAATGGCATGTAATCGTTCTATATTTGAATTTTTAACCTGTGTATCAAGATATAGATATATCTTACAGACATTCGGGTTCTTTAAATTGTTTTCCCGATTATTCAATTCAACTTTACAAACTATTGGATAACTCAAATAATCAAAAATCTTTTTTCTGTCAATAATTTTTGTTATCCGTATCATACTTGTTATTTATGGAGCAAAAATAAGGGGAATTTTTCAATTCCCCAAATTTATTTTTAATTAAAGATATTGAGATAATCTTTCTCTTATCTCAGATAATGAAGTTTCTTTAACCAAAACACCATCATCAAAAATTGTCTCTAATTCACCAGTACGTTCTTTCTCCCAAGAAACATTATCTTCAAGGTAATATTCACCATTTTCATTTTTACCGACATACAAAAGACCCTTTGCAGATTTCTTTGTACCATCATCAGTAATTGGGTCTTTGAATATTACCCTTCCGATTACTTGTGGAGTATCCATTGTTCCAACTTCACCAATTGATTTACCAATGTTACTTGTTAATTCAACATAAGTTGCCTTAACTGCTCCACCTTGGTTATCTCTGGTTGCGTAACCCATTGAATATGAACCAACACCCAATACAATGTTTGTTGATGCAAACCCTTTTGCTTCCAATCTTCTACAGATTTCATCTGCACGTTCCAATGTTATTGAATCTCCATAGATTGCTCCAATATGTGGATCTAATACCTTGTAGCCTTGTTCATTTACAGTACCACCAAATACATCCCAAAGTAATTCGATTACCCCTTTAGTATCAGGTTTATTCGGATAATCAGAGGTTTTAAATCCACTATTTGAATTAAAACCCCCATCACAAGGAATTAAAATACCATCTTTTTCCTTATTGTAAGTTCCACAAATAATATCCACCGGATTACCACTATCAGGTCTGATTACCAATTTACCATCTCTTGAAAGAATTAAGTCTTTAAATTCCGGAAGAAATACTGTTATCATTTTCCATAAATCAAATTGATCTGACACTAAACTAACAATACCAGTTGGGTAAGTTTTGAGAATATGACTTATATATGGTCTCTCATTAATAACTTTTTTAACTACTTTTCTTTTTTCAATTACTTTTTTCATTTTTTATTTTTTATTTTTTAGTAAACCTAAGTTCCAACCATCAAATAGATATTTATCTAATTCTTCTTTTTTAATTCTTTTATTTACACCATCTTTATTAAAATTTCTGAGATTTTATTATTGTTGTCGTCATATGTAACTAGATATTCTTCTTCTATTTCCACTTCATTATAGTCTAAATGTGAACATGAAATAGAATGTTCTGTCGCCGGAACACTAAACCCAACGTTTTCAGAATTGTAATAATATTGCGATGCTTGTAATGCAGGGATTGTATCTGTACCATAGAAACTGGTCAAGAAACCTAAACCTGAAGATATTGCACTTTCAGGATGTTGCATCCCTCTGAAACTAAAATCATGACCTTGGAAATTAACAAAACCAAGATTATTTTTATCGGTTTTCTTTGCCCAATCGGTTAATATTTTTTTATAACCAAATGCCAATGATGCGGAATGTACTGGTTTCCATATCAAACTTGAAATCAATGTTTCAAGGAAGTTTGGTAACCAGAAGAACTCAGGGTGAGTGTTATATATTGTCAATACTGGTATTTTTTCACCAACAATAGTACCTTCTTTCAAAGTCTTAACACGAATAGGTAAATAACCCAAATCATGAAGTTTTTCAAAGTGTGTAACATCATAGTCACAACCCAAATAACTTGAAAGGTATTTCTTAGCTTCACCGATAACTTGTTCTTTTGGTTTATCGAAGAAATTCTTTTTATAGATTTCGTCAATATACTTCATTGTATACTGAGCACCAAACACAACGATTTGTTTTGCATTTTCTGGCATGTATTTCACATTTCTTAATGTGAAATTTGAATAAACACAAGTTGTATTCTCTGGATACATTTTGTGATGAGAGGTTTTATAACCATCTGTTAATAACAAGGGATTCTTTTCCATTTTTTTACTTTTATTTTTATTGTTATGCAAATATAAGGGATAATTTTTTATCAACCAACTTTTTTAGGAAAAACTTCATCAAATCTTTCATTAAAAGTTTTAGTGAAATCTTTTTTATTATTATTAAACCATATCTTAAATTTAAGATACCAATATAAGGTATATGGGTCAAAATAAGTTAATGATCCATTATGAATGTACTCCAAATCACCACCACTTAATTTAATTGATATACTATCATTCTCTTTAATAAAAATTAAAATATTACTATCATCATCATTAGATAATAATGAAGTATTTTTCTCTTTATGAGTAAAGGTATAAATATCATTTAAACCCTCAAGATTGGTTCTATATTCAAAGATAAAATCTTTGTTAACCAACTTTTCATAAGTTGATTTATAGTATTTATAACCACCATAATTGGTTAATATTGTTGCCAATATAATGGAAAAAAAACATAAAAAAAAGACTGCTGAAAAAATAGATAAAAATTCCATAATTTAAATTTTAATATGACATGAATGAAAAATGTTTTTGTTTTGCTGGTTCAACACTATATTGAACATGTTTCACGTTATTGTCCTTATCTGTTTCTTCAATGATAAATGTATCATTAGATAAAACAGACAAAATTTCACCAAGATATACGTCATTTACATAGAATTCATCACCAATTGAATCCATTGTTATTTTTCTTGGTGAGATTGTTGCATCACCTCTATATAACTCAGTAAGATTATTTGGTTGTTTGGTGATAAACACATTAAATTTATCATCCAACATTTTAATATTGAAGACATCTTTAAAGTTCAATGGATCTTCATTGTGAATATTAACTTCATCAATTACTGCATTAACAATATCAACAGAAATAGTTTCCAATGTTGAAATGAAATCAACTGTACATTCTTTAAGGTCTTTGTGTACCAATCTATCTTCAACAATTTCTGTAATAACAGATAATGTTAAATCTTTATATGTCTTTAAATATCTAATACGACCTGGACGTTGTAAAAGATTTTGATTGATGTATAAGTTATTTGTTGTAAATATAAACACCTTACGATAACCATTATCCAAAGCACCATCCATAATGGTTAAGATTTCTTCATCTTTATTTTCTCTTTGATTAAAAACTTTTTCAAATTCATCAACAAATATAATAACATTTTGTTGAATATCATTAATAAAATTTGGTATATTATTATATCCCTTATGAATAATAATAACTGGTAATTCTAATAAATTACAAATTTGTTTTGCGGTAACTGTTTTACCAGTACCTTTAACCCCATTCATAAGGATACCCAAGTTTGAACTGGTACTATCGTATGTTTTCTTAACACGATTAATAAAATTAGATTCAATACCATATACCTTAGATGGAAGTTTAAATGAATCGTCAATAAGTGTAACATATAATTCACCAGTTTTCTCATTTAGATTTAATTTATAAACCCCCCTTTCTAATTTTTCCACGTTCTGTGAAACTTCTCTAATGTAGAAATCATTAGAGGTTTTAACCCATTGATTGTTCATTTATTTTTTTTTAATGTTATACAAATATAAGTGATAAATTTTAATTACCCAAATCTTTTTTTCTTTTTAATTTAAATGGTTTTCTTACTTCCTTACCATTAACCAAATTTTTTTCTTTTCGATACTGCCAGCTAAAAATACGGACATTCTATTCCTATTTCTTAATGCTATGTTTTCCGGTGCTCTGTATATTGCCATATTATTAATTTTTTTCTAAACTGTTAGGATAGTACAAAATCGAGGGGTTCTTTTTTTGAACATCGACCCCATGATATTGTTTACTAAAATTCAACATATCAAATTTCTTTGTTATTAAATGATAACCATTCTTAGTTGGAACAATATGTTCAACCTTATCACCTTCTGGTTTTAATTTACTTAAATCCAATATTAATTTATTAATATATTCATCATCCTTGGTGTCTATATCAACAATCCATCTCTTTTCATGAGTTTTTAATTGTCCTACAACACTATCAAATATGTTTTTTTGATTATATGAATTGGATTTAATTCTTTCAACCAATTCACCCATCAGGTTTAATGAAACATCTCTATGATTTTGTTTTTGAACATGGATATATGCCCTTGCTTTAAAAACCTCACATAGAAGTTTAATTTCTTCATATCTTTGATCCAAATAATCAATACTTTCGATACAATAAGTTTTTATTGTTCGTACTGATTGATGATTACTTCTTTCTTCTTCTGGTTGATCTTTTTTTCTGCGTAAAATGAGTAGATAATAAAAATCTCCAGGATTTTCAAAATTCAGTAAATTCTTTATTATGTTTATATTGTCTATCATATTGCAAATATAGGTGAATTATATGGAATAAAAAAATCCCCGAAGGGATTTCTTTATGATTTTTTTTCTACTCTTGAAATTAAACGGAATCTTCGACCTTTATAATTAAAAAAAGTTTGGTCTCCTGCGTTCTCATTGGTACTCCACGTTTCTATGAAACCTTCTTTTCCTTCTAATGGTTTTGTAACCGCCTTTTTTTCTGTGAATTTAATGTAACCTTTTATCTCTCTTTCCATATAATGAATTTTATCAAATATAGTAAAAAGATATTATAAAAAAAAATGTTATAGTCCCAATTTTTTTAATTGTTTAATAGTATCTTCTGTTGAGGTATGTAATATTCCAATACCACCTGATTCATTCCAATCATTGATATTACTTTCCCTATCATCAATTAATATTGATTCAGGGTTTGCAAATTCTTTTTTTCTACCAGCACTTCTTAATATTAAATGGACACCTGGTAGTTCTCTTTGTGCCCATAATTTCTTTCCAACAATTGAACTATGATCTCTTGTTGGTGCTGATAAAAGTTTTGGATTACATTTTTTAACATAATTCCATAGTTCTTTTCCATCAGGAGTCCATTCAAGATTTTCCCAATATTTTACACCTGCTTTAGTTATCGGTGCAAAGAATTCTGGACTACTATAATGATTATCACCAATATCAATACCGGTTAAATCATAATAACCTTTATTGAAGTCAACAAGAACTCCGTCAAGGTCAACAAATAAATTATAATTTTTTTCCATGATGCAAATATAATGGAAAAAGTTTAATAAAACAAAAAACCCACATAAAAATATGTGGGTTTACATTTTGGTTTTTATAGTGATTATTCTGCCGCTTGTCTTACTTGATTCATTCCGAAATCTTGTTTCGTTTTCTTATCTATCATTTCCAATGAACCATCATCGTTTATTTTACACAAATATAAAATATTTGGATCTTCTTTTGATTGGAATACACCTAATTTAATAACATTAGGTTTATCATTCATTTTAACGACTTTACCACCATTAAACTCATCTTGTTGTTCAAGAATATTCATGGCAATTTGTGTAACATCTGATTGTTTTAATTTTATAACTTTTTTCATTTATTCTTTTTATATAAATATCTTGGATTATGTCTTTTTCTTATGAAGACCTTTTTTTTGATTCATCTTACGGGTTTTCTTACCTATTTGAATTCTATTCTCTTTTTTTATTTCCCTTTTTGTCATATTATTAAATATTTTAAAAAAGGGAAAAAGAATTATTATCCAACGACATTTTTCATATCATCAGTATGATGGTCAAATAAAAGATCAGATTTTATTTCTCTTTTATCCATTAAGGGAATAATTTCTGTTTTTAAATTGTAAGGTCTGAATTCTGGATGACCATCCATACCAACATCCATTTTTTTACCTTTACCAAATTTCAAATGATTTGGTAAATGTACATGTCCATGAAGATGAATATGACCTTTATTTAAACCATCCCATGAACTAATTGGGTAATGCATAACTTTGAAGTTACGACCACAGTATTGAAAAACTTTATAATGAGATGTTGAAAGAAATAAATCTCCACAATTTTCCCTATTATTTTCAATATGATGGTCATGATTGCCATATATCAAATGTATATTTTTACAAATTAATCTTTCATGAAAATTAAAGATTTGTTCGAGACCACCAAATGACCAGTCACCCAAACAAATTAAAATATCATCCTGACCTGCAACATTATTAATATTATTAACAATCGCATTATTCATTTCATCAATATTTTGAAAATCCCTTGTTTGTTCTATTGGTATTTTTCCATCTTCAGTTCTCCAATTGGTTACACCACGACATATATTTTTATGTGAAAAGTGTGTTAAGTGTCCGAGGTAATCCAAACATTGGAATCCTCGGACAAAATAATTTTATTCATTAATTTAATTTTATTTATACAAATATAAGTTATTATTTTTAATTTTCAAAATAATTTTTTATATAATTTTTTTTGTCATACCTTTCACCATTTTGATATGAAATGATTAAACAAAGACATTTTTCTTGTTCATAATAATCAATATCCCATTTTTTTATTCTTTCAAATAAATCATTTAATATAATTATACTATCATTATTTTTTCTACTTTTTTTAATATTTTCACTATGAGTTATTAATTGACAATTAGTAGGGTGTCTTACAATTTCCGGAAACACTTTTTCTGAAAATCCTATTTTGTGTTATATAATTGTTCTTTTGGTTTCTTCACTTCCTCAATGATTTTACCCATTACATCGAAAGGTATTGGTAACAACATTGGTGAAGTTTCCTCATCATCAGCCAACCAAGCTTGGATATTTTTTGGATCATTAAATTCTCTAGACACAGCGAATTTATCATTTGTTTTCTTACTTAAAATGAAGAAAATTCTATGACTATCTTGATAACGTTTGTAATGTGATTCTTGTGTTACACACCATTTGGTATTTGCACCATATGATTTAGATGCTTCATAACTCAATGGTGTTAAAACTAACCAATCCTCAGTTTCATAAAGTTTTGCAACTTCTTTCTCAAGACGCTTCAATTTAACTGCTTCGTCAGCTTTCTTAACTGCGATATCCAAATCCTCAAAAGACTTGTATTGAGTGATATCAAGTTTTTCCAAACGTTTTGCTTTGGAATGTTCTTCAAACAAACTAAGACATTCGGATTCTTTTTTTGTTAAGAAGTGAGAAGCTAACTCTCTTTTAACTTCATCAATATTGACTTCTTTTTTAATTGACTTAATAATGAAGTCGGTGTACTTGTAAGTACTTGTTGGGTCTAAACTGACAATGATGTCTAAAAAAGAGACATTTAAATCTGGATGTTGTTTACGAAGTTCATCAATACGTGCCATAATTAATATTTTTTTTTGTTACGAGAGCAAATATAGGAGGAAATATTTAAATGGCAAAAAAAAATCCTGATTTCTCAGGATTAATTTTTTTATTTGTACATTATTTCTTTTATGACATTTTTAATTATTTGATTTATCTGATGTTCATAAAGTTCATTTCCACCTTCAATTGGTACACTAACTTTCATTAACATGTCACTAAGATCAATTGATTTAATATCATTTGAAAGATCCTCTAACATCGCAATTAATGCGAATCTAACTTCTGGTACTTCTGTTATTAATCTTGGTCTTTCTATTATATCATTTTCACGTCTAAACTTACCGATTGCAAAAGTATCTTTATTTAATGGTACTTTTTCAGTTCTATTAAATGATTTATCATTTAAATATTGACCAATACGAGGGTCTTCTTTTAGTTTTTGACCATATTTAACAATAAACTCAGATCTTAATTCAAGATAATAATCATTAGAACCATTTTCTAAATCAGTATAAACTTTTACAATTTCTTCTTTTATTTGATCTTCACTTTTTTGAACATTATTTAAATTAATATCACTATTAGTTCCATAACATAAATCACCAGTATTATTATTTTTAATTCTCCCAACAATTGTTAATCTATCAAAAATACTCATAGTAACATTATCGGGAACTCTACCTAAATAATTTAATCCATAATATGGTGTGAAACCTTTTTGAGTTTTTTCATTAAATTTACGTCTAATATTTTCCATACTAGTTTGGTCAATACCCCAATTGTTATAAATTTTGTTATGTTGTCTCGCAGTGTGTATTGTTTTTAAATTTTCAACATCAATACCTGACATTTTTTTAACCAATGTATCTAAATATTGTGAAACACCCTCTGGTATATTTTGAACATCAGGATCAAGTGGTATCATATTACCATCGGCATCCATATCTTCTGTTGGTGTACCAAACACTAAATAACCATGAGACTGTAAATGGAGATTAAAATTAGTCATTTTACCTTCATGTCTATTTAAAAACTCCCTTTTTACATTAATTTCAGGTAACATTAAATCTTTATATACTTTTACCATAGGTGATCTTTCTGCAATTGCATCTCTCACGATTGAATAAAGATTCAATTTGTTCATTTTTGACTCAGATGCGGGTGTTTCAAATTTTGTTTCGGTATTGATAACCGCACCTTTACCCCCATGAAATATAGGATTTAAAACAATTGCCTTTTTTCTAGGATGGAACTTCGGTAAAGATCCTGATGTCCAAGTTAAATCCATACCATATTTTTCTTTAAGTTCCTCAAACACTTCTGGGTATTTATTAATCCATTCATCGACAGTAGGTCCATCAGCAGGATCAACATAAATTACCGGTACTTCTCTTTCTTCTACTCGGTCATATATTGTACGACCAACATATGTCCCACCTTTATAAATTGGACTATTTATTTCTATTTTTCTACCTGTTACATTAACTCTTTTTTTTAAATCATTACCGGAGTCTGCCTTTGTTATTTCATCACTATCTTTCCAATTTGTAGCTGGTGCATTTCTTGTTGGTTTATAAGATGAAAGTCTAGGATCATTAACTTCTGAATCATCATAAAAGTCATCATTTTCATTTTCTTCATTTATTATTCTTAATAAATCCTTTTTAAGTATTTCTTTCATTTTTTTATTTATATATAAATAGTTTATTTTTAAGCGTTTGTTTTATTTTGATTAATAATTTGTTTAGATATGTTATTCACCCTACTTGCAACTTTACTAATTTCAGTTTCATAATTAGTTTCGGCAGCATATCTTTGATTATCTTTATTAACGAAATTCTTAAATAAATCACTCGCAGTTTTACCCTTTCCAATGTAATTTTTTGCAATTAATAAATAATATTCATTTATTGCTTGTTGAATAGATGCAAATTCTTTAGTTCCTGTTTCCGTATTACCAACATCAAAAGGATTCTTTGTTCTAATTGGTTTTGCATTAGGATCTTTACTTAAACCACCTTCAACAGTTAATTGTGATAATGCCAATTCAGGTGGAACATATTTGTGATATTCATAGTATGCTTGTTTTGCACCATATGCCAACATATCACCACTAATTCCAGCGTTTGGATTAACTGAATTAAGATATGTCTGACAAATTTGAGAATATTGGTCATATCCTTCTTTTGTTGTCAAATCCAAATCGGTTAAATTATCTCCACCTCCAGTTTTAACCACATCAATATACTTACTTAATTCATCAGGTGTAACACCCTTTTCTCTTAATTTTTCAATTAAAACCTTTACCATTGCTGGTGTGATGACAGATTTTGTTATATTAATCATGGAATCTAATTTGAAACCACTTTTATCAATATAATCCAATGGATCAACTAATTGACCATCTTTCTTTAATTCAAAATGTAAATGTGCACTGGTTGAATTACCAGCACCTTTATCTCCTTTATTACCACCACTTATACCAATAAGATCACCTTGTGATACAGTTTGTCCTGGTGTAACATTAATTTCTTTTAAATGACAATATCTACTTTGGAAATGGTCATCATGTTTTATTGTTACAGTACCACCACATGCAGTATTTGAAAATTCAGCATTTATGACAGTACCATTTGCTGGTGATTGTACTTTTGTTCCTGACATTGCTCTCAAATCAACACCAGGATGACTTGATTCATGGTTATTTGATACACCAAATGGTTGTGTAACCATTGTTGTTGGTAAAGGGGAATCTAATGTACTTTCACTTAAAGTATCAGAAATATTATTGTCTTTCTTAAATTTATTAACAGCAGTTGCAGTCTCAGGACCAAATAAACCGTCAACACCATATTGTGGTAGAGGATAACCAAGAAGTGTTAATGCTATTTGTATTGTTTCAACTTCTTTTTGATACTCCATTGTACCTAATTTCTGTTGGTAAATATTGGAATCAATACTTTCTAAAGTATTATAAAAATCACCAACATCATTGGAAACATAATCCGCTTTCTTCGGATCGTCAAATTTTCTTGTTTGGTCACTTACATAATCCCCAAAATGTAAAATCTTATCCAAGAAACCATTTTCAGATAAGATTTTCTCACCATAGGTTAAGGTATGAATTCTCTCCAATTCCTCTTTTAAAGTCATTTTCCTCATAATATATAAATATAAGGAAATCCTAGTTTATTTTATAGTTTTATTTATTAAATTAAGGATTTTATTCTTATGATTGGTTTGTTTTAATCCTTCTGTATCTTTGCAGATAATAAAATTACCATTTTTTAAATATACTGATAATGGTAAATCATCCAGTATTACATAATCAGTAATATTATGTTCTTTTATGTATAAATCAATTTCGTTAGCACGATCTTTTTCCAAATCTCCAAAAGAGATTGGATGGTTACCAGTAACATCTACTGGTGATTGAATAACCTTGTTCCACTTAAATATTTTATCCAATTCTTCTAAAGTCCAATGATGTCTCCAATCTGAAGATAACACAATCTGACATTCAGTTTCTTGAAGTATTTCATTTAATATTTTAACACACTTCTTATTAAAATGATAAGGTATCCTCATTTCTTTTGCATCAGGATTCTTTAACCAAAATTTTCTTTGGCTTTGCATCATTTCATAATGAGTTGTTATAACTCCGTCAATATCAAGAAATATTGTTGTCATTATTCATTTTTTTCTTTAACGCTTCAATAAGTTTACTTGAGGCATATTCTTTACCATACCTAACTTGTCCTATTTTTTTCCACTTTTCCAATTCTTCCGGTGTCATATCATGACTTATTTTATATACCTTACCATCAGAACCATCCAATGATAAATGGAAATTTTTCATTGTTGATATATAAGGAATATTATAATGTATTCCCAATTCACCATCAACTATTTCTTGATAACCAAACCATTTAACTTCACCAAAATTTATACTACCATACTTCGTAAAATGTACATATTTTGAACCGGGTGTAAATCCTAAATCATTATTCATTTTTTTTTAATTTATTTAATCTTTTTGTTTCTAACATTTTTTTTATTGACTCTTCCGATGGTTTTATACCTAAATGTGATTCTCTAAGTTTTTTTTTAATTTAAAAAATCCTCACCATTATAATCAGGATGATTTTCTTTCATGTGATCAATTCCTTTACCCCAAAAATATCCAATTAAACCAGCAATTGTACATGAAATTATAATACTAATTATTATTGTCATACTTTTTCTTTTTAAAAAGGTCTTTTAATTTTTTTTCTTTTACTATAACATTTCCACTTTCATCTAATAATGGTGCTTCCCATAAAAAATATAGAATAAGAATCATCATTATAATGTAAAATAAAAAGAAATAATCTATCATTGTATAAAATATTTTGACTTCCAAAACTGGAACCATTTTCTTTTTATTACTGGTTTACATTGAGAAAATGGGTTTTCTCCGAAAGATACTTTATTTAAATACTTTGAGGTTAATACATTTAAGAATACTTCATGATATTCTTTTGGAATATCACAAAAATCACCTGTTATCTCTATTTTAAGGTCAATAGGACCACTTTCAGTATATACTGTAAATACTTCATGTAATTTAACCACAGTACTTGTTTTTAAATTAACATAGTGATTACCTAAATTGTACGATGTTTTATTTTCCATTATGCAAATATAATGTAATGAGTTTGATTAAAAAAATATTATATAAAAAATTGTTCTCCAAGCCATGCCCTGTTAAATTCGATATCTGTTCGTGGTGGTGGTATTTCAGATTTAACTTCAATACCATTAATCTTTGCCCTAACTTTCTTTTTTGACAATGAATTTAACATACCATACCTTGCATATTTATTGGTCTTATCACATAATAATTCCAATGCAATTTTAAAATATTCTGGTGGATCTGCATTACAGAAATGTCTTGATTGTACTCTCATTCCTGTTTGTGTTAAAAATTCAGAAGTTACTCTATCTGATTTATCTTCAGTTCTTAATGAAATGATAATAGAACTTTGTCTATCTGCATAAGTACCAACACAATGATGCATAAATGCACCTTCTTCCGCATACTCTTCTTCTCTTTTAAGTATGTGAGGATATAGGGTTATTTTTTCCTTATCTTTAAGAACCTCAATTGGTGTTTCAACATCCTCTACCATCTTTTCATTAAATTCATATTCTATCACCCAACCCTTTCTTATTTCCAACATCATCTTAGATAATTCAAGATGTTCAGTATTGAAATCAGAATATGTCTTAGATCTAATAATAAATTCCGGAATATAATCTCTTATTTTTCTAATCATCATAAGATGATCAATATATTCACCTATAAATGCATCTACATTGTTTATATTTTCAATTGAATTTAATATATGTATAAGATTTTCTTTTTCTTTGTCTTCCAATATTAAGTTATTATTATTATTTATTTCACGATAAAATGATTTATTATGTAGTTCTTTTTGTTTTCCACTATTTCTTTCTTTTTTATTTTCTAATTTAAACAGTTCTAACCTTAAATTAGCAATATACTTTGAATAATCATTACCAATTAAACTACATACAAGAATAAAAAAACTAATATCAATATTAGGTACTAAATGAAATAATTTAATTGTTGATTTGGATTTATATCCAAAATAATCTAAAATACTAGCAATTAATTTATTTTCATTCTTTTTTAAGAATTTCTGTGTTGGGTAAAAATTAATTAAAAGGTCTTTATAATCATTAGGTACTTTAATACCTTTACGTTCAACAAACTTTTTTATAAATGAATCAAAAAAGTTGTGTCTATCGGTAACATCAGTTCTTGTAATTCCTAATTCACGACATACCACATCATAAAATTCTTCATCATTAAAGATATTATCAAAATCTTTAGTTAATTCATCATAATGTGATGGGATTAAATTTGTTTTCTTACCAAATAGTCCATAATTTGTTGTGATAATTTGTTGAAATGTTTTAAATGAATTTTTTCTAAAAATTTTTTTATTTGAATTTGAAGTTTTTTTTATAGAAAGAGTGATAAAATTAAAATTTTTATCAATTGTTACTGAATGGACAGATGTTACTTTGCGATAAAATCTACAAAAAATATCTCTCTTTTTTTCTTGTCTATATATTTTAATAGTAATTCTATCACCTTTAATACGAATAGATCTACTCAATCTAATTAAATTAACCTCGGAAAATGGGTTAATGAAATGTTTTTTTATGGTTTCTTCCTTATTTGTATATAAACTATTTGTATTGACACTAGGATGTTTATATGCAAAGTTTATCTGAATTTTTTCACCAAGATTTTCAACCCCACTATAAAAGAATTTGGTATCCTTCTTTGGTTCTCTATGAGTTAAAATAACAAATTTACCAATTTTATTTTCACTATTTACAAGTCTGATTTTACTTTTTTTAAATCCTTCACCAAAAAAATCTTCATCATCATCAATTTCATCAATTTCACCCACAAAAGTATTCATTGATTTACGTCTTTCACTTAAATCACTATAATTCTTAAATGGTGTAATAACCGCATAATCAAAAATCTGTTCTAATAGTGTCTCCATTGAGTAAAATTTATTTATAGCAAATATATGTTTAAAAAATATAATCACCAAATATTTATTGAAAAAATAATAACTATGGCAGCAAAAGCAAAAGGTGGTGTATCCTCAAACAAAGTTACATTTGGTAAAAGAAAAAGTGGTAAAGCAAAAAAATCTTTTAACAAACATGAAAACAAAAAAGTTTATAGAGGTCAAGGTAGGTAATTAAAAAAGGGAGAATTTATTTCTCCCTTTTAAATATTAATAATTCATCCATAACGTTTCAACCTTTGTCTTTTTATTGAAATTACCATCAATTGTTTTAACCTCAAAGTTTAGTTTTTTAAACCCATTATCTGTTAGTCGGTCATACAAATCACATTCATAACCACTAATAATAATCTTAGATTTACTTTCAATTACTGCATCCAAGAACTCAATATGACCATTTCTATCCATATCGACTTTATATCTAGCAGATGTTCTAGTGGATTGTTCATATGGTGGATCCAAATATAATAAATTATTTGGACCATCATATTTTTTTATTAACTTTACACCATCGGTATTTGATACAATTACTCTTGATAATCTATCATGTAATTCAGGTAATCTATCAATACATGATAAAAAATCGGATACCGCTTTACTCATACCTCTACGAATACTAGAATTCATTGAGAATCCACCAATACCATTATGTGAGGTTCTATTAACATAGAAGAAATAGAATGCCCTGGTGATTATATCCAAGTCATCAAATTTCAATTTCTCTTTGAAATCCTTTCTTAGATCCTCAGAATAGATTGTTAAATCACATTTTTGTTTGAATGATTCAAACATATCTTTGTCAGATATTACTTTATATAATGAATAAACATTTTGTTCCAAATCATTATATACTTCAATTTTGGATGGTTCTTTTTTAAGACCTATACTAAAAGAACCTCCATACGCCTCAACGTATGTGTCGTATTCACTATTTAATGGAAAATGTTGAATTATGTTATTTGCCATGTTAAATTTACCTCCATAATATCTAATTGGTGGGTTTATACTTTTCATTTTATTTAATTTTATATAATGTGTGAATAAAAACAGTTGCTATCAATATCATTTGATTCCTTAATAATAGTATTAATCATGAAATTATTTGGTAGGGTATTACATGTTAAAATCATTTTAACATAATTTTGATTTAAATGATAAGGTATTGAGTTAGTGATTCGATCTATGTTATTATCATGATATGAATCAATATTATCAATAATAATGACATTAAAACTTTTACCATGAATCGTACTTAAAAAAGTATTTTCTGTACAAAAACGTACTTTACAACCGTTAAAATACGTAATGTTATAATATATTCCTTGTAAAATATTACCATTATTAATCATATTTAAAATTGTTTTATATTGTTCAATATTTGGTAATACAAATAAAATATTTAAATTTATATTATTCTGAATAAGATGTTTCACATAATAAGATAAAAGATATGTGATACCAACTTGTCTTTCTTGTTGTATTACGATATTATTATATGAATCATCATTTAAAACATTAAACAATTTTAATTGATGTGGGTAAAGTTCACTAGAGAACTCATTTTTTCTATATAATTTAAAAATTCTCATTTAAATTCCTTATATTTGCGGATTATCAGTTCTTTGAATTAAAAACTCATCTATTTCTCGTTCTGTCAGTCCCACACCTGGTAGTGTACTTAGTGATGTTATTCTTTCACCAAAAGTCTCAACAAAATCATCACTAAGATATGCTGGTATTACTTTTGTCTTTAATCTAAGATTTAAAAAACCAAAAGTTCCACCGTCCTCTTCTCTTTCCATAAAGAATGCAGCAAACCCCGGTAGATCATGTGGTAAAAATTCTTCAGACAATTGTTTATGAACATCATCTAAAAGTCCTTTACCATGTTCAATACGTGTCCTGTAATACTTATTTCTATCAATGGTAGTAGATGCTAGTGTATTGTCATTATCGTCTAAAATACTTAATCTAATTTTCATTACTTTTTAATTAAAAGTCTATCATAAAATAAACTGAACATAAAATTTCTTGTAATACCTAATATCAAAAGATATGATAAAAGTAATATTATTCCATAATGAAATGTTATGAATCCTGCTAGTACAATTGCAACACCATTAAAAATTTCTCTCATCATTTTCAAGAAATGCCATGCGTCTGTTAATTGTACTGGTTTAGTAACAAATATAGTAAAAATTTTCCATTTTACCAAACCGTTCTTAGGGTTTCCATCAACATATTTATTCTTCCAACTAAATAATGGATTCCAAAATAATTGATTTTTATCTTTAAAAATACTGATATTATAGTGGTGGGATAATGTGTCCATAATTCCATCACATATACCACTTAGACAATATATGATGATTGGGATGATCGTGTAATACATATTAACGTTTTTTTCTTTTTAATTTAAATGATTCTCTATATGAAATTGGTAATGTAATACATATATCAACATCAATATGTTCTATTGAACCAACAAAATCAAGATAAAATAATTGTCCTGATGGCATTGGTAATGATGCTGTTGGTGGCATTGAAACTAAATCAATAGATGTTAATCTAAGCATAATCTCACTATCAATTTCTGATGCAATTTGAAGAGATAAAATATCTATTAATTCTTGTTGATGATAAATAAATAGTATATCATCTTTTCTATATAATTTAAATGGTGTCCTCATTTGTTTTTTTTAAAATCTCTTCAACTTTAGATTCGATAACATCTTCTTGTGATTCAATATGTTTAACAAGAACATCAATATCTTTAGTTAATTTTAATATATGTTCCATCATTTTATCAGATTTATCTGACGATTTTCTTGCGGTATACCCTAATACTGGTAATGCAATCCCCTGAAAAACAACTGAACAAAGGTATTGTGCCCATGTCACAAGTGTTGTCGGAGCACCAGGATAAAATAATGGTATTATAACCAATGCTGTGACAATATAAAATGTTGTCATCATTGATAATATCAAAGATAACTTATCTGCAATATAATCATTAAACCTTTTTAACATAATAACTAAATATTTATTATTAATAAATACTAGTTATTTTTTTCCTCTAAACACTTTGGACATGGTACATTTACTGGATGTAATACCGTTCAACTAAACTTGCACAAAATTACACAAGTTATCGTTTTCTTGTTTCAACCTTACATTACTTTTTATATGCATAATTATACACAACTGAAACACCTTTTATTGGTAACCATGATCGTTGTTTTATATTATACATTCCACTATAATCACCTTCGAGTTCTAATTGATCTTTACGAATACCAACTATTTCTAGTGGTTCTCTATGTTCATAGACATCTCTATGATAAACTATTTGTCCGATATGAAAATCCATAATTTAATTATTTATATGTGTAATTTTGAAATTTTTTATTTTTACTTTTAACTCTCCATCTAATTGTTGTTATAGGTATTTCTAATATTTTAGATGCGTCACCCAAAGATTTATATTCAATATTATCAATGATAATAGGAATATTTTGATCACCATTATATACACCAGTTTGTCTTTTTGATGCATTTTTTTTATATTCCTCTGTGTGTTTTTTACCGAAAAATGGATTATCTTTTTCACTTCTTGGTCTACATTTTTGACAATGTTGACGACCATAACCAATTCTTTTACCACATTTACAATAAATAAAAGAACTACCACCTTTCCAATTTGGATTTTTATCTAAAGGTTTAGATAATTTTTCTTTTCTTTCTTCATCTGATAAACCATCTCTCCATAATTTAGTACCCCTTTTTATATTTTCAATAATTAAATCTTTATTTGGATTTTTAGTAATATTATCACCACCGCATGCATTTAAACCAATATTATATTCAGGATTTAAATCCAAATATTTTTGTTCTATTTCAAGTAAGTCATTTATATCACATTCTTCAACCATTTCAAAGATAAAATTATCCTCACCATATTTGTTCCACGCTCTTTGTAATAAATCATTTATATGTTTATTTTTTCTTAATTCATTTTTATGTCGTAACCATCTCCTTTTAATTTCTTTTGATGAACCATAATAACATTTTTCATTAATTTTATTTTTTATTCTATAAACTCCAATCATAACTTTTCTTTATTATAAATATCATCATAATAAAAAAAGTTGAATGGTAATCCCAAAAAATTAAATAGCCAATTCCAATTCTGAATTAATTTTAGTTATGTTTTCTATATTAAAAATTTCAAAATCATTTATTGTATAATCATAAAAATTCTTATTTTCTTTTAATAATAATTTAGGATAAATGTCTAATGGTTTTTTTTCTAATAATTCAGAAACTGCATTGAAATGTCTATCATAAATGTGTAGATTTTGAACTAAATGACAAAATTTACCAACTTTGTAATTACAATGTCCAGCAATCATCATTTGTAATGCCACGTATTGTATTTTATTAATATAACCTGCGACAATATAATCATTTGACCTTTGAATTAGTGTCATATCCAACATTAAATTATTATTTTCTTTTCTTACTGAAAATATTGTTTCATATGCACATGGATAAAGTCCTTTAGTTTCCTTTAAATCAGAATATTGATACATATTCATGATGTGTCGTCTTGAAAATGGTTCTTCAATTAATGTTTTTAAAATATTATCAATTAAATTCCATTTTTTTATTGTAGATCCATATCTTTGACCGATTGTATTATTACCAATATCCCATTCATCCCACCATTTTATACCCATACCATGAGCGTCATCTAATGAAGATGATTGTTTTTGATAAATCCAAAGAACTTCTTTTATTCCTGTTTTAATTGCGGTATTTCTTAAAGTAGGTATTGGAAACTCTTCATTTGATATATCATATTCTTCAAATACACCTGTTATAAATTTGGAATGAGCTGGCGTACCATCATTATATTTAGGTCTTGGGTCAATATCCCAACAACCATTATCTAATATTTTTTTTAAATTAGTTTTATAATTAAAATCAGCTTTGTTCATGAAAAAAATCAATTGGGTCTAAATGTGTAATTAATGAATTATCTTCTAATAATGATTTATGAAAAGATTCTGTTTTCATTGGGATTAATTTTTTTAACTTTTTCTGTTTTTCTTCTTTACTTTCAACATTATTTTTTAATATATCCTCTAATAATTCTATATGTTGTTTATCTAAATTATTCCCCATAACTTTGCAAATTTATTATTTGTTTTATTCTCCATAATTTTGAATTATTACACGACCATAATGTTTTTTAAGATATTCTTGATATTCTTCTTCATCATTACTTCTGGGTAATTCATGTATGTTACCATCAATAATTTTAAAATATTTATCATTTTTTGGGTTATCTTTATACACTAATATCGTATCCGAATCCAAACTATCATCAATAATAACTTTATATTTTTCTGCAAGATAACCATCTTTATAGAATAAAAGAGTTTCTATTAGTGGTTTTAATTTACTGCATAACGCAATACAATTAGCACTACCACTTAAAGTGGTTTTAAAAATTTGAGCTGAAATTTGATTAATTTTAGTAATTAACGTTTGATTCCAATCATTTTGTTCATTAAGATACGATTCAACAACTTTATAATTCCAATCTGTTGTCCATTTTACATCATTTTTATTCATAATTTTTTTATTTTTTATTTTTTATTTTTTATTTTTTATTTTATTATCTTAGATAAGTTGAATTTAACATTTTAGTTTGAATTGCATCTGATGTGTCATCATGGATATACTCGTTAAATTCTCTTTGAGTTAATTTAACAACGTCCGAAATTTCCCATTCAAACATTTCAATAACCTTATTATATTCAGAAGAACGATTAACTGGTGTTACCAAATTTAGTCTTAAAGTTAAGACACCATCTTTTAAATTCTTAGTTAATTTCTTTAACTGAATTTCTGCTTCTTTCTTATAAGCAATTACAGCTTGTTCGTACTCCTTAATGTGAATGTCACGATTTTCTTTAATTTTCTCGATTAGTTTACTTTTTTCAATACTAACCTCTCTGTTGTGATGATTGTGCATAATATATATTTGTTTTATTTATTAACCTGATTATATTTTTCAAAAACACTTTCTTTCGTTAATAGTTCCACTAACGTTGAATGTTCTTTTGATTTATAATATATGGATTTTTCACGATTTCCATTAAAGAAATCATTTTCCGTATTACGATCAATTGCGTACCATAGATCTTGATATTCATTATACCAAAATACATAATTGTATAAATTTCCCATTTTATTTTTTATTAAATTCTTATTATATTTAGAAATAACCTAAAAAACAAAGATAACTTTACTCCATATATATTTAAAGTTAAATTACCATTATTTATTTTATATCCAATTACATTAATAGTATTGTTTTTATTTTCATCAAACCACTCATCTATTATTTTTTTTTCTTTTGGATTTATAACATAACATAAATTTCTTAATGTTTTTTTAAATGAATTTTTTTTTATTATAAGGTACACCATACTATTTTCACCATTTTTATACCATCCACTATTATAAAATTTATTCGTATACGAAAATGTTATTTTTTCTTTTATTAAATTAATAAATTCATTCTTATAGTTATTTGAATTTTTTATTAAAAAATATTCACTATGTTGTTTATTATTTAAACAATATGATATTATTATTGGTAATTCATCTATCTGAGATGAGTATTCAATATATATTTCTGTTAATTGGTTTGAATATCCTAATATAATACTATGTATTTTATCTCCATATTTTTTTTTAGATTCATTAATAAATAAAGTAACATCCTGATGATCAAAAAAAAAATTCATTTATAAAATGAGTTAAATTATTTTCAGATATACTATTTTTTTTAATTATTATACCCACTCGATCTATATTAATAGAATTATTAGTTATTTTTAAACTATGTTCAAGAATATATTTAGGTTTAATATTTAATTTTTGACATGTATCTTCAAATTTACGGATAAAATCAAATTTATTCATCTAATCTTTTTATTACGTCTTTTATGTTAAGGTATGATGTCATTATTGCTGGTAATCCTAATAATGAATTACAGAAATCAAACATATACCTATATGTTGAAAATACGCCACCAATTGTTACTCTATTATACATTACATAATATGTTAATATTGATGTAACGCTACCATAAACAATGAACTGAATAATCAAATAGAAATTTGTATTTATATTTGCTCTTCTTATTGATATCTTTTGAGTTTTTCTTAATAAATTATTAATTAAACCAATTTTTCTTTGACTAATAATATCAGTTTGTTCTTCTGAAATATCATTTGTTTGTCTAGTTAAATCTGCCAGCTTTGGTGAGTAATAATAACTGGTTCCAATTATTGCAACACCTGATATTAATAAAAAACCAACTACTTTCCAACTAACCAATGATAAGAAATATAATGATCCTATAACACCAAAAGTAGTTTGTAAGACATTAATCATATCAAATTCAAAGAAATTAACAATATAACTCATCATTGTCAATCTTCCATTTATTTTGGTTGTTTCAACTCCATTATCAATTTGTTTATTGATTTCATTAGAGGAAAACTTCCTGTATATACCAGAAAATATCTTTACATCATATATTCGACTAATATAACCAAAAAACATCATTAAACCAAATGTTAATACCAAATACCATATGTATGAATATTGTCTTAATATCATATGGTCAATTGCATTACCCAATACCTTTGGATATATTAACATCAATATTGAATTGATAGAAAATAGTGAATATGAAAATATTATTGATTTCCAATTATCCTTAAATATTATTTTTAATTTGTCCATATTACCAACTATCAAAATCTGTTAAATCAATATCCATTTCTGGTACATCCACTCTACCTGCTGTTACTACAACCCCAATACCTGTTGGTATAAATTTAATCCAGTATCCACCACCAGCAGCACCAAAATAACCTGATGGTAACTTTGGTAGAGTTTTTTTCCATTCCTCATATTTCTTTATCTCAACCTCATTTAATTCAAATGAATATTTATTTTTCATTTTAAAAATTATAATTAAAAATTTTACATTCAGGGTTTAGATTTCTGAAATCAGGAAATGTTGTGTCACCAATTGTATTATCATTTATGTGTGATATATGTAATTCTGTAAATAAATGACAAAATTTCTCATATGTTTTTTTTCCACCTATACACCAGTCTACTTTTTCTAATACATTTAATTCAGGATTAAACATATAGTCTCCACGAATGTCCATTAATACAGATCGACCCTCTAGATGTGGAAGGGTACTATAGGTGTTATATCCAACCAGTAATGTACAACCCATTGTTTTTTCTTTGAAGTGTTTAAAATCTTTTTTATTTGGTAACCAAGGTAAAGATTTATTTAACCCAATGTACCCAAGATTGTTAACTGCAATTATTCCTTTCATTTTTTTTCTGTTGCTAATTTTACTAAATAATTTTGAAAATCAATATATGGTTTTGTGGGATAAGGTAATACTATGTTATACCTCTTACCTTTTCCTAATAAATCAACTTCCATTACCACATGAACATCATATTCAACCCCTTTAACTTTAAATTGTTCTGGTTCACATACCTTAACAACTTCTAAAATCTTTTGGTTAGGTCTATCCTTCCTTATTAGTTCCAACATTTCCTGATTCGTCATCAATATTAAAATTTTGTTCATCTATATCATTTAAAATATAGATTTCTTTTGTTTCTTTATCTGCAAATAACGTTGTCACTGGGTTACCTACTCTGTAATACTTATCTCCTTCTATTTGTCCGAATTCACCATTCACAACAATATACCCCAAATATTCTTCGGGAACTTTATTAATCCATTCTTTTAATTCTGATAATAACATATTTTTATTTTTTTCCTTTTAAATAATCCAATATTATATTAAACGATCCTAATGCAATAACTGTTCCACCAAAAAAAGGTTCTAATGGGTTATTGGTTTTTAACCCATACTTACTGATTAGAATCCCCGTCAGTATCATTATTACGTAAATTACCGTCTTTATTTTCATTTTCTTTAAGTTTTAATAGACAATTATATAGACAATATGATTCTTGAATAGAATATAAACCTTTTTTTTGTCCATATTCTATTGCCAATTCTAAAATCTTTATTGATGATTGTTTATCCATATTAATTGTGAATAAAACCAAATCATCTTCTGATTCAAATTCAAATAAACCATCAAACATTGTTTTCATGAAATCAAATATAGTAAAAATTATTGAGATTTCCAAATATTTATTGATATGAGTATAAGAATAAACAATATTACATTTCCTGCTGAATATCTTTCTGAACCTGAAGACCTACAAAGAGGAATGATGGGTAGAGATAACCTTGATGGTTGTATGGTATTTAAAATGGGAAAGGGATTCCACAGTTTTCATATGTTGAACTGTAAAATTAAATTGGATATTGTATTTGTTAATAATAGTAGAATCAGTCGTATTCATTCAAACTGCCAACCATGTGATGGTGAATGTTCTCAGAAATTTACTGGTATTGGTGACCATGTTATCGAGTTCCCTGCTGGTACTGCTAGTAAATTTAAAAATGGAGATCGTGTTATGTATTTAGGATCTCCACTTAATCCTATAGCGTAATTTCATCCCCACTTAAATCAATAAATTCCTCAGATGTGGTATCAATCATTGGTGCTTCAAGTGTATGTGAAATTGGTATTGTAATTTTATATTGTACCTTTGGTTTTGTTTTTTGGAAAACCCAAAAATAAGAATGATATTTTCTTGCGTGTTCTTGTTTTGTCCATTTTGAACCAAAACTATTTATTCTCATCTTTGCAAGTAGGATGAATAAATCTTTTGGATAGAATCCCAATTCCATTGCCATATTCATAACCATAACATGACTAAAATGGTTTTTTCCACCGGATACAGTATCTTGACATTTGAATACAATATATCCATCGTCTTCACATACCCTATAAAGTTCTTTTAAGGTGTTGTAGTAGTTGTTTTTAAGATGGTTAAAGGTTTCATACCCTTCAAATCTTTTTGCAATGATTGAACTACCTTCTTTATTATCTCTGTATGTTTTCCCAACAACAACGAATGGTGGATCGTACATGATACTTTTCATTGAATTATCATCAAAGGGTAAACTCTCTGAGCTTGCTCTCACTACTGATTCATTTACCGGATAAATATCCGATTTGAATTTTGGTTGGGGTAGGTCTTTCCAGAATGCACCCTTTGAATACGTACAATCCAAATCAAATTGTTCAATACCATACAACTTCATGATATTTGTTATCGCTTCGAAGTTGGTATTGTAAACACTTTTAACCGGTTTAAAATCTTTTTCCATTTTTGTTTACTTTTTATTTTATTTTAATTATGTTTGTCAAATATAAAAAATATAATTGGGTTTACCAAATATTTATTAAAAAATTATAATATCATGGCGTGTAATTGCAAGAAAAGAAATCAACCGAAACCACAACCGGTTCCAGTACAAATTAAATTAACTGAATCGAAGCCAGATGCTGGTGTAGTATTAACACCTGATCAACAAGTACAGGTGGAAGTGATTGTTGATAGAATCAATCAATTAAGAAGGTAATTAAAAAAAATATCAGGTTTAAGACTTGATATTTTTTAAACATTAATTATATATATTTATATATGAAAATAGAAAAAAAGTTAACAAGCGTGAATGTCTTGGATGATGTTTATAAAAAATTTAAAATTGCGTCAATACATAATTCTATTAATTTTCAGAAGGTTGTAAATAGATGTTTAGATTTATATAATAAGGATGAAGAATTTAGAAAAAAGGTAAATGACCATAATTCTTTATCAAATCAAAGTTCAAAATATTAGTGAAATATTTTGCAAATAAAAAATTATTAATTATATTTTAAAAAAAATTATGAAAGTAGCATTAGTTTGTATTGCAAAAGATGAAGATAATTACGTTGAGGAGTGGGTTGATTACAATAAAAAATTAGGTTTTGATGAAATTATTATGTATGAAAATGATTGGTCGTGTAAAGTAGATCGTCCATTTTTAAGTAAGATACAATTTCCAGGATTACATAAACAAATGGAGGCATATAACCATTTTTTAACTCATTTTAGAAATGATTATGATTATGTTGCGTTTTTAGATTGTGATGAATTTATTGTATTGAAAAAACACCAAAATATAAAAGAATT
>Ga0214170_1000063_pt1 | contig 48691 bp, 47 predicted proteins | sample TroBogEpilimnion_2_FD_153008 | JGI IMG/M metagenome (GOLD analysis project Ga0214170, IMG submission 153008) | Freshwater microbial communities from Trout Bog Lake, WI - 27JUN2007 epilimnion | ecosystem: Environmental > Aquatic > Freshwater > Lake > Epilimnion/Euphotic zone | place: Trout Bog... | reverse complement strand
ATTGTTGCCTAAAAAGCCAGCAGCTCTTGCTTCTTCTAAAGCTTGCTCAAAAATTTCGTACTCATTCCAAATTTCACCGTGGATGTAGTTATATCCAACCGGGATACCCATTGCATAGGCTGCAATTGTCATACCTTCAATCAAAGCATGTGGGTTGTAACGCAAAATATCGCGATCTTTAAAAGTTCCTGGCTCGCCCTCATCTGAGTTGCAAACTAAATACTTATCACCAGGTAACTGACGTGGCATAAAACTCCACTTAAGACCCGTGGGGAAACCAGCGCCTCCACGACCTCTAAGACCAGAAGCCTTAACAGTCGCAATAACTTGATCTTGCGTAATTTTTTCTTCTAATATTTTTCTAAGAGAGGCATAACCACCTCTTGCAACGTAATCTTGTAAGTGCCAATTTGAACCATTCAAATTAGCTAGGATTAACGGCTTGATATGCAAATCATGTAGTGATGTCATAACTTACCCCGTCACTTTCGCAGTTGCAGATAACTCTTCAATTAATGCATCAATTTTTTCATTCGTCATCCAGCTACACATTTTTTTATTGTTCACTAAGGCAACAGGAGCATCACCACAAGCTCCCATACACTCTCCCTCTAAAAGAGTAAAAGTTCCACATGATGTGGTCTGACCATAATCAATTCCAAGCTTTTGCTTAATATATTCCGCAACTCTCTTGCCACCTGAAAGTTCACAAGGGAGATTTGTGCAAACGGTTAATTTAAATTTGCCTGTCTGCTTAGTGTTATACATGTTGTAAAAGGTAGCTACTTCTTGCACCCAAATCGCAGGCATCTCCAATATAGTTGCTACCTCTGCAATTGCATCAGCCGATAACCAACCATATTCATCTTGCGCAACTGCTAATGCAGCCATCACCGCTGATTGCTTTTGATCAGCAGGGTACTTTGCCACATTACGTGCGATTTCCTTTAAAGACTTTTCCGACAGCATCTTTTTTATCCTAACGATCTATTTCGCCAAATACGATATCTTGAGTACCAATAATTGTTACAGCATCCGCAATCATGTGACCCTTAGCCATTTCATCTAATGCGGCTAAATGAGGGAATCCAGGTGCACGAATCTTTAAGCGGTAAGGCTTATTCGCACCATCAGAGATGGCGTAAATACCAAACTCACCCTTCGGATGTTCAACGGCAGCATATGCTTGACCAGGAGGAACGTGAATACCTTCAGTAAATAATTTAAAGTGGTGAATTAACTCTTCCATGTTGGATTTCATATCAACACGTTGTGGCGCAGCAACTTTATGATTGTCACTGATAACAGGTCCAGGATTTGATCTTAACCATGCTACACATTGCTTAATAATTTGATTGGATTGACGCATCTCTTCCACTCGCACTAGATAACGATCATAACTATCGCCATTGACTCCGACTGGAATATCAAACTTCAACTTATCATAAACTTCATACGGCTGTTTCTTACGAAGATCCCACTCAATGCCAGAACCTCTCAACATTGCGCCTGTAAATCCCAATTGCAAAGCACGCTCAGGGCTAACGACACCAATACCAACTAAGCGTTGCTTCCAAATTCGGTTATCAGTTAAAAGAGTTTCATACTCATCAACATAAGCAGGGAATCGATTTGTAAAATCCTCAATAAAATCTAGCAAAGAACCAGTTCTATTCTCATTTAACTTTTTAATAGCCTTTTCACCACGAATTTTGTTCGCAGTATATTGCGGCATATGGTCTGGCAAATCTCTGTAAACGCCACCTGGACGATAGTAAGCAGCATGCATACGAGCGCCTGATACAGCTTCATACATATCAAACAAATCTTCACGCTCTCTAAAGGCGTATAAGAATATAGCCATAGCGCCAACGTCTAAACCATGGCAACCAATCCAAAGTAAATGATTTAACAATCTTGTTATTTCATCAAACATCACACGAATGTACTGAGCACGCTCAGGTACTTCAATTTGCAATAACTTTTCTATGGCCATTACATAAGCATGCTCGTTAGCCATCATGGAAACGTAATCAAGACGATCCATATAAGGCACATTTTGTACCCAAGTTCTTGTCTCAGCTAATTTCTCAGTAGCTCTGTGAAGTAAACCAATATGTGGATCAGCCCTTTGAATAACTTCACCATCTAGTTCCAACACAAGACGTAAAACTCCGTGAGCTGCTGGGTGCTGAGGTCCAAAGTTTAATGTGTAGTTTTTAATTTCAGCCATGACTAAGCCCCATAACTTTCTTCGCGGATAACGCGTGGCGTGATCTCTCGAGGTTCAATCGTTATTGGTTGATAAACAACCCGCTTTTGTTCAGCGTCGTAACGCATTTCAACTTGACCAGAAACTGGGAAATCTTTTCTGAAAGGATGACCAATAAATCCATAGTCCGTCAAAATTCTACGAAGATCATCATGACCTTCAAAAATAATTCCGAAAAGGTCAAAAGCTTCTCTTTCATACCAATTTGCAGAACTCCAAATACCTACCAAACTATCAATGACAGGAAAATCATCATTGGGTACCATAACAATTAAGCGTAAACGCCAATTATTCGAGACTGAAAGTAAATGCGAAACAACACCAAATCTTAAACCTTGCCAAACGCTATCACCATAAGCCTGATAATCAACCCCACAAAGGTCAACGAGTTGCTCAAAAGCAAAATTTTTATCGTCTCGTAACTGTTTAGCAGTTGCTAAGTATTGTTCAGCTGGAATAGTCAAAGTGAGTTCGTTGATACGTGCTTCAATCTTGGCAACACTACCAAATGACTTTTCAAGATGCTGTTGCAATTGTTCTAGGCGTGCGTTCATCATTAACTACTCTTTTCTTGCAATGGTAGAAGTGCGACGAATTTTTGCCTGAAGCTGAATAATTCCGTACATGAGAGCCTCAGCTGTAGGTGGGCAACCTGGAACATAAACATCAACGGGCACTATCCTGTCACAGCCTCTAACAACAGAATAGGAATAATGGTAGTAACCACCACCATTAGCACAAGAGCCCATGGATAATACCCATCTTGGCTCTGGCATCTGATCATAAACTTTACGCAAAGCAGGTGCCATCTTATTACAAAGCGTACCAGCCACAATCATTAAATCTGATTGTCTTGGTGAAGGCCTAAAAACAACACCAAAGCGATCTAAGTCATAACGAGCCGCACCAGCATGCATCATTTCGACCGCACAACATGCAAGTCCAAATGTCATAGGCCATAAGGAACCCGTCCTCGTCCAATTGATAAGCTTGTCAGCGGACATCGTGACAAAGCCCTCTTTTAATAAACCTTCTAGCGCCATATTTTATTTTTATGGCTCTTAACTATTCCCAGTTAAGAGCACCCTTTTTCCAAATATATACAAATCCAACAACAAATTCCAACAAAAACACAATCATTGAAATATAACCAGCCCAACCAATCTCCTTAAGTGCTACACCCCAAGGAAATAAGAAAGCTGTTTCTAAATCAAAAAGTATAAAAAGAATGGCTACTAAGTAGTAGCGAACATCGAATTTCATACGAGCGTCTTCGAATGCGTCAAAACCACATTCGTAAGGAGAAATTTTTTCAGGATCTGGATTGGAAGGGCCAAGTAATTTACCTAATGCCATTGGGACTAGTCCTACTCCAATGCCAACTAGGATAAATAAAAATACGGGGAGATAATTACCTAGGTTCAATTTTGTTCCACAAATTATTTATGTCAAAAAAATTACATGTTCACAAGTATGATTGTAGAACATAAATGATGACAGAAATAAAACTTGGTGCCGTCGGCGAGACTCGAACTCGCACAGCCTGCGGCCACTACCCCCTCAAGATAGCGTGTCTACCAATTCCACCACGACGGCATGCTTAAAACATATAGTATTTTAGCCCTTTTGTAGAGGAAGGGCAAAAATTATTTCTAAAACAACTTACTTATTTGGGTACAGAAGACCCACTATTTAACTCAACTTCTTTTGCTTTGGACTTCGCTGCATCTTCAGCAGATTGATCAGGAACTGTTGTTGCTGGTACTTTAGACAACACACCAGCATCATTTTCATGCTTAGTTCCCACATAACTAATCGATAAAGTAGTCAAAAAGAAAACAGCAGCTAATATTCCAGTTGTTCTTGATAAAAAGTTAGAAGAACCAGTCGCCCCAAATATACTTCCAGAAGCTCCAGAGCCAAACGCAGCGCCCATATCAGCCCCTTTACCCTGTTGTACCAACACCAAACCAATTATTCCAATAGCAGAAATAATTTGTACAACCATCAATAAAGTTTTTATCCATTCCATATTATTACCTTTCCGATATATTTCAACTTGCTTGGCAAATTTTTAAAAATTGTGAAGCATCTAATGAAGCGCCACCTACCAATAATCCATCTATATTAGACATTTTTATTAATTCTTCTGCATTATCAGACTTAACGCTGCCACCATAAACAATTTGCAGGTTCTGTGCAACTGCAGGACTAAATTTACTAACACGCTCACGTATCCAAGAATGAACTTCCTCAGCCATTGCTGCATCAGCAGTCTGTCCAGTACCAATAGCCCATATTGGCTCATAAGCAATTACAACTTGGTTCATGAGTTGATCCACGCCACTCAGTAAAGCATCAATTTGAGTAGCTAATACTGATTCCATCTGACCACCTTGTCGTTGCTCCAAAGTCTCTCCAATACAAACAACAGGGGTTAAGCCAGCGGCAATTGCCTTGATAGCTTTTTTTACCACTAGTTCATTTGTTTCAGCGTGACGACTTCTTCTTTCAGAATGTCCAACAATTACAAATCTACAACCAAATTCTTTAAGCATTGCACCAGAAATCTCTCCAGTAAATGGCCCAGACAGTTCTTCTGATAAGTCTTGACCACCCAGATAAATCGCTTGATCAATTATTAGACCACCGAGTTGCTGTAAAAAAATACTTGGTGGACAAATAACAATTTGTCGATCATTTAAATCTATACCCTTTAAGCCTTGAGATAATGCGCTCGCGAACTCTTCGTTAAACGACCAATTGCCGTTTAATTTCCAATTTGCAATGATGAGTTTTGAGCGCATTTCAACAACATTAATTATTGTTCAGTTGGAGGCTGAACCGGTTCAGTAGGTTGAGCTTCTTCTGCAACAACAGGAGCTTGCTGAGCAACTGGAGGTAATGGACCACCCTCTTCAGGAGTTAAGGCTTTCATAGACAACTTCAAGCGTCCGCGATCATCTGCAGCAAGAAGTTTGACTTTTACCACTTGACCCTCTTGTAAGAAGTCCTTAACTTCCTTTACTCTCTCATGAGCGATTTCAGAAATGTGCAATAAACCATCTTTACCAGGAAGAATATTTACAAGTGCACCAAATTCTAAAATTTTCACAACTGGTCCTTCATAAATCTTACCAACTTCAGCTTCAGCAGTAATTCCTTCAATTTGACGCTTTGCTTCTTCCATACCAGATGCACTTGTTGATGCAATGGTTACTGTGCCATCATCTTGAATATCAATGCTGCAACCAGTTTCTTTGGTAATAGCTTGAATTGTCGCTCCACCTTTACCAATAACTTCACGAATCTTGTCAGGGTGAATTTTGATAGTGACCATACGTGGCGCATGCTCAGATAATTCTGTACGAACAACTGACATTGATTCTTGCATTTTGGAAAGAATATGTAGACGACCTTCTTTAGCTTGAGCCAAAGCGACTTGCATAATCTCTTTAGTAATACCCTGAACTTTAATATCCATTTGTAAAGCAGTAACACCATTAGCTGTTCCTGCTACTTTAAAGTCCATATCGCCTAAATGATCCTCATCACCTAAGATGTCAGTCAATACAGCAAAACGATTGCCATCTAAAATCAATCCCATCGCCACACCAGCAACATGTGCTTTAATCGGAACACCCGCATCCATCAAGGCTAAACATCCGCCACAAACTGAGGCCATTGATGAAGAACCATTAGACTCAGTAATTTCTGAAACTAAACGAATACTGTAAGCAAAATCTTCTGCTTTTGGCAATACAGGAACTAAAGCACGCTTTGCCAAACGTCCGTGACCAATTTCACGACGCTTTGGACTTCCTACTCTTCCAGTCTCGCCAGTTGCAAACGGAGGCATGTTGTAGTGGAACATGAAACGATCACGATACTCTCCTTCAAGAGCGTCAATAATCTGCTCATCTCTTGCAGTACCAAGGGTAGCAACTACTAAAGCCTGTGTTTCTCCTCTGGTAAACAATGCAGAACCATGGGTACGTGGCAATACACCAGTACGAATCTCAATTGGACGAACCGTTCTTGTATCGCGTCCATCAATCCTTGGCTCACCGCTTAGCACTTGACTACGCACAATTTTGGACTCTAAGGCAAATAAAATGTTGCCTACAGCTACATCATCAACATCACCTTCAGCCGCTAACTGCTCCATAACTCTGTTAGTTACTTGTTTCAGTTCTGTTGAACGCGCTTGTTTTTGACGAATTTGATAAGCTGCTCTTAAACCTTCTTCAGCAATCGCTGTCACTTTAGCAATTAACTCTTCATTTTTTGGAGCAGGCTGCCAATCCCATTCTGGTTTGCCAGCGTCACGAACTAAATCTTCAATTGCAGCTATTGCAATTCTTGCCTGATCATGTCCAAATACAACACCACCAAGCATGATTTCTTCAGACAATTCATGCGCCTCAGATTCAACCATCAATACTGCATTTTGGGTTCCAGCAACAATTAAATCCAATTGACTTTCTAACTGCTCAGAGCGTGTTGGGTTTAATAAATACTCACCATCTTTAAAGCCAACTCTTGCAGCACCCAAAGGGCCGTGGAAAGGAATACCTGAAATTGCAAGAGCTGCAGATGCTCCAATTAAAGATGGTATATCTGCAGGAACTTCAGGGTTAATCGACATTACATGAATGACGATTTGAACTTCATTGTAAAAATCTTCCGGGAAAAGTGGACGAATTGGGCGATCGATTAAACGAGAAATTAAAGTCTCACCTTCAGATGGTCGTCCTTCTCTTCTAAAAAATCCGCCAGGTATCTTTCCAGCAGCATATGTCTTTTCAACATAATCTACAGTTAAAGGAAAGAAATCTTGGCCAGGTTTGGCATTTTTGGCTGCAACAACTGTAGCCAATACAACTGTATCGTCAACGTTAACTAAAACAGCACCACCTGATTGACGTGCGATCTCGCCCGTTTCCATCGTGACAGTGTGTTTACCCCATTGGAAAGTCTTTGTAACTTTATTAAACATACTCATTTTTTTCTCCATTTCATGAACAATAGACGCAAAAAATCATTGCGTCACAAATCGACGGCTTAAAACAACCTTCGAACATTAGAGAATGAGATTTATAGATGAAATGAACAAGAAAGGGCATGCCATTCCAGTGGTGTTCTATCCCATGTTTTCAAAACATCAATGGAATGACACATACCCAAATATTTATCAATAAATCCAAACTCTATTACTACACTACCTATAAAACAATAATGCCCGCTTTAAACTTGCGGGCACCTAAGATTTACTTACGTAAACCTAATTTTTCAATCAACGCTTTATAACGATTCAAGTCTTTACCCTTAAGATAGTCTAAAAGACGACGACGGCGTGAAACCATTTTCAATAAGCCACGACGACTATGGTGATCTTTTAAGTTTGCCTTGAAATGAGGTGTTAAATCATTAATACGTGCAGTTAAAAGTGCGACTTGCACTTCAGGACTACCAGTATCATTCGCTGCACGAGCGTGCTCTTTAACTATACCTGCTTTTGCTTCTGTATTAACAGCCATTGTATTACTCCTAACTTGCGTACACCGAAGTAAATAATTACCTCTATGGTGCCGTGATTAAAAAAATTACCTCTTCTTAGAGATAATCCATGATTATATCAAATATTGACCTTTTTTGGAAGAAATACTCATGTTTGCATATTTTCCATCATAGATTCATATAACTAAAGTTAAATAATTCTATGCAATTGAAAAGTCCGCTCATCCGAAAATTCTTTAAATATGCAATTCCAACCGTCCTCTCAGGATGGATTTATGCTGCATATACTCTTATAGATGGAATCTTTATCGGCAGATACGTCGGAGAAACAGCATTAGCTGCTTTTAATTTGATTGTCCCCATGCTTTCAATTGCATACGCTATCAGTTTAATGGTTGGTATCGGTGGAAGTACTATGGTTTCAAGAATGCTTGGAGAGAAAAATCCAAAACAAGCTCAAGCTTTGTTTACACAAGCCTTTTATCTACTAATTGTCCTTGGACTTGGGCTTTCTGCAATTTTTGGCTTTGGCGCTGGTTTTTTAGCACATCAATTGGGAGCGACTGATGAACTTTACCCTCTAGCAAAAAACTATTTGGAAATTATTGCGATTTTTAACACGTTCGCAACATTAGGATATGCCTTGGAGTTATTTCTCAGGGTAGATGGTGCAGCACATGTTGGCATGTATGCTTTTGCATTTGGTGGAATTGTAAATATTTCCTTAGATTACCTTTTTATTGTCTTACTTCAATGGGGAATGATTGGTGCAGCTTTTGCCACTGGCATTAGCTATGGAATAGCAGCATTAGTAATGATCAATTACCACTTTAAATACGCAAAAGTTGTCCGATTTTGCAAGGATGCATTTAAATTTGGTAATAAGTGGTATGAAATGTCATTCAACGGCAGTTCTGAATTTTTAGGAGAGCTAGCTCCTGCAGTTTCACTGTCCATATTTAACTATGTAATTTTGAAAGAATACGGAAAAGATGGAATTGTAGCCTTTGCAATTTTGGAATATCTAACACTTGCTACCGTGATAACTTTAGTAGCACTGGTACAAAGTATGCAGCCAATTATTAGTTACGAAAATGGTGCTCGAAATCTAAAAAACATGCGTGCCATATTTAGATTTGGTCTGATTATTGTTTTTTCTTTAGCACTTATTTCAGTGATCATCATTTTGACGCAATCAAAAACACTATTTCATTTATTTATTCCGGATGGAAATCCTGATTCTTTAGAACTGCTGAGTTCTGTCGTTTTTTGGTATGCAATTGCCGCTGTACCAGCTAGTATCAATTTAGCTATTGCTGGTTATTTCACAGCCATAGAAGCACCGCTTCGATCAATGATTATTGCCTTAGCGAGAAGTTGGATCTTACTTTTAGGTGCAATCTGGATTGGGGTAATGCTGTTTGGTGGTCAAAGTATTTGGTACTCACTTCTAGTAGCTGAGATGCTGACTTTAATCATCAGCATCTCATTACTTTATAAACAAAGAAAATTAGAGAACAAAAACTTTATGGTGCCATCTGAGCATTCATTTTCTCTTGTGAAGGATCATGCAGGCGATTAAGCGCCGCGATATATGCTTTTGCTGAAGCAGCAATAATATCGGGATCAGTTCCAACACCATTTACAACTCGACCTCCTTTTGCTAAGCGAACCGTAACCTCACCTTGTGATTGAGTACCTGTAGTAATGGCATTAACTGAATAGAGTAATAACTCTGCACCACTATGCGCTTGCATTTCAATAGCATTCAAAGTTGCGTCAACTGGCCCGTTACCATCAGCCACAGTTTCTTTTTCTTCTCCGCCAACCTCTAAAACAATCTTAGATTGAGGCTTTTCTCCAGTCTCTGAATGTTGGGATAAAGATATGAATCTATAAAAATCAGAGTCATCTTTTTGATCTGCATCTGAAAGAATGGATAGAATATCTTCATCAAAAATTTCACTTTTTTGATCTGCTAAAGCTTTAAAACGCGCAAACGCATCATTTAAATCAGCCTCTGATTCCAAATCAACACCCAACTCTTGAAGACGTTGCTTGAATGCATTACGTCCTGAAAGTTTTCCTAAGACAATCTTGTTTGCACTCCAACCCACATCCTCAGCACGCATAATTTCATAGGTATTTCTGGCTTTTAATACACCATCTTGATGGATACCTGAAGCATGAGCAAAGGCATTGGCACCCACAACAGCTTTATTAGGTTGAACTACAAAGCCTGTTATTTGTGAAACCATTTTGGAGCTAGGCACAATCTGCGAAGTGTCAACACCTGTAAATAAATTGAAATAGTCACGACGTGTTTTAATGGCCATCACAATTTCTTCAAGGGATGTATTTCCTGCACGCTCTCCAAGTCCATTGATAGTACATTCCACTTGGCGAGCTCCACCAATCCTAACTCCAGCAAGTGAATTGGCGACACCTAAGCCTAAATCGTTATGGCAGTGAACGGACCAAACCGCCTTATCTGAATTTGGAATTTTGTTACGAAGATTTAAGATAAATTCTCCGTACAATTCTGGGATCGCATATCCTACAGTGTCTGGCACATTAATGGTTGTGGCGCCTTCTCGAATAACAGCCTCTAAGACCTTATAAAGGAATTCTGGATCTGAACGATATCCATCTTCTGGTGAAAACTCAATATCATCGGTAAATTTTCTTGCGAATCGAACAGCTTGAATGGCTTGTTCCAAGACTTGGTCTGGAGTCATCCTTAACTTCATTTCCATGTGAAGAGCACTGGTTGCAATAAATGTATGAATACGTTTTGAATTTGCCGCCTGTAAAGCCTCAGCAGCTCTAGATATATCTTTATCGTTCGCTCTTGCTAAGGAGCAAATCGTAGAATCTTTCACTGCAGCAGCAACCGCTTTAATCGCATCAAAATCACCAGGAGAACTTGCAGCAAAACCTGCTTCTATCACATCTACCTTTAGACGCTCAAGCTGACGTGCAATTCTGACCTTCTCATCTTTTGTCATGGAAGCTCCAGGTGATTGCTCACCATCCCTGAGGGTTGTATCAAATATGATAATTTTTTCTTCAGTTGTCTGATTCATTGATCTTCTCCTAAAACATCTTCTTTAAAAACAAAAACCCCAGCAATCTTGCTGGGGCTGGTATGGTGAGCTTCAATCTTATGTTTTATTGATGCGCCCTCTTACCGGCCCCGATTTGCAGATCGAGTCCTAGTAGGTTTAACAATAATAAAGATTGAAATTTGAAATTCATATAACTAATATACAACAAAAATAATATTTATGTAACTTTTATCAATATCAAGAGGTTTTCTTTTGATTGAATCCTTTTATATATTCCCAAATAGACAATACATAACCTGATAAAGCATAAATTAAGAAAAAACAGAAAATAGTTAAGGGCGGATAAGTGGACATTAAAACCAATCCTAAAATCACAACAACCATAACTCCAAAAGATACCTTATAACGAATATCCAATGCTTTTCCACTATAGAACTTAGCATTTGAAACCATTGTCGTGCCAGCATAAACAGTTAAAAAGAACATTGTCCATGGAATAGCAGCGTCATTAACTGGTAAGTGATTATCTTCAGCTAACCAAACAAACCCAGCAACAATTGAAGCTGCAGCTGGACTTGGCAAGCCCTGAAAATATCTTTTATCAACAATTCCAGTACTGATATTAAATCTTGCTAAACGTAATGCTGCTCCAGCACAGTAAATAAATGCGGCAACCCAACCCCACTTACCCAATCCTTTAAGAGCCCATTCGTAAGCAACAAGAGCTGGTGCAACTCCAAATGAAACCATATCTGCTAATGAATCATACTGTTCGCCAAAAGCACTTTGGGTATGGGTCATTCGCGCAACACGACCATCCATACCATCCAATATTAAGGAACAAAAAATCGCCATGGAAGCAGTTTCCCAGTGCTGATTCATCGCCTGTACAATCGCAAAAAAACCAAAAAATAAAGCCCCTGTAGTAAAGGCATTTGGCAATAAATAAATTGCCTTATTCCTTGGACGCTCGATCAGCTCTTCTTGCTCATCGATTAATAAATCATTATTAGAAAATTTTGACGAGCGTAACTGCCTTGCTCGACTGAAAATTTTCGGGCGTTGATGCCTTTTTTTGGGTCTCATGAATCTAATTGACTCAGTATCGCTAAAAGTGTAGTTGTGGCGTAAACCTTATCACCAACGGATACTAAAGGCTCTGCTTCAGTTGGTAGATAAACGTCAACTCTTGAGCCAAATCGAATGAATCCATATCGCTCACCTTTTTTAACAAAGTCACCAACATGGGCATAACATAAAATTCTTCTAGCAATCAAACCTGCAACTTGAACAAGAGTAACAATATGACCAGCAGACTCAATAATTACAGCATTTCTTTCATTTTCCGTAGAGGCTTTATCTAAATCAGCATTAAAAAATTTACCAGGAAAATATTGAATAGATTTAATTCTTCCATTGACCGCAACCCGGTTGGAATGAACATTAAATACATTCATAAAAATACTGATTTTTAATGCTTCTCTGTTCGCATACACATCAGTTGTTTTTTCAACGGCAACAATGCGTCCATCTGCTGGTGATAAAACCGCATTCGGAGCCACAGGAACAAGTCTTGGAGGATCACGAAAAAATTGCAAAACAAAAACAAACAACACCCAAATAGGTAATGAAATATAAAATCCAAAAAATTTAATTACCAAAATGGCGGGTATTCCAAGAAGCAATAGATACGGCCATCCTTCGCGGGCGATAATTGGGTGTTTATATACTGACATTAATTAGTTCTTACTTTGATCAACTAATTTGTTTTTAGCAATCCAAGGCATCATAGAGCGTAACTTACCGCCAACTTGCTCAATTTGATGCTCAGCATTTAAACGTCTACGTGAGATTAAAGTTGGAGCACCTGCACGGTTTTCCAAAATAAAACTCTTTGCGTATTCACCAGTCTGAATATCCTTCAATACATCTTTCATCACTTGCTTAGTTTGCGCAGTAACAATTCTTGGACCAGTTACATACTCACCATACTCAGCATTATTAGAAATTGAATAATTCATGTTAGCAATACCACCTTCATAAATTAAATCAACAATTAACTTTAATTCATGCAAGCATTCGAAGTAAGCCATCTCTGGAGCGTAACCAGCTTCAACTAATGTCTCAAATCCTGCTTTAACTAATTCAACAGCTCCACCGCATAAAACTGCCTGTTCACCGAATAAATCAGTTTCTGTCTCTTCACGGAAATTAGTTTCGATAATTCCAGCGCGTCCGCCACCATTAGCAGTTGCATAAGATAAAGCGATATCTCTAGCTGCGCCAGATTTATCTTGATAAACAGCAACCAAATGAGGTACTCCACCACCTTGTGAATATGTGCCTCTTACAGTGTGGCCAGGTGCTTTAGGAGCAATCATGATGACATCAATATCATCACGTGGAATAACTTGACCATAGTGAACGTTGAATCCATGAGCAAATGCAAGTGCTGCACCAGCTTTGATATTAGGAGCAACTTCAGCTTTATAAACTTCAGCAATCTGCTCATCAGGTAATAGCATCATAACGATGTCTGCGCCTTTAACAGCTTCAGCAACTTCTTTAACCTGCAATCCAGCATTAACTGCCTTGTTCCATGAAGCACCATTCTTACGTAAGCCAACGGTGACCTTAACTCCAGAATCATGAAGATTTAAAGAATGGGCATGTCCTTGAGAACCATAACCAATAATTGTTACTTGTTTACCTTTAACTAAGGATAAATCTGCATCTTTATCGTAAAAAACTTTCATTTTTGTTCCTATTTAATATGTATCGTTTTAATCATGTACTACAACAACTGTTTACAAGTTCAAACTCGTAAAATTCTCTCACCACGCCCAATTCCAGAAGAACCAGTACGAACAGTTTCTAATATGGCACTTTTATCAATAGAATCTATAAAAGCATCCAACTTAGAACTATCCCCAGTCAGCTCAATCGTGTAACTCTTGTCCGTGACATCTATTACGCGACCGCGAAAGATATCAGTAGTGCGCTTCATTTCTTCACGCTCTTTACCAACTGCTCTAACTTTAATTAGCATTAATTCACGTTCGATATGAGCACCATCACTTAAATCGTAAACCTTAACAACTTCAACTAAACGATTTAAATGCTTTGTAATTTGCTCAATAACTTCATCAGAGCCAGTAGTAACAATCGTCATCCTCGAAAGAGAAGAATCTTCAGTAGGAGCAACGGTCAAGCTTTCAATGTTGTAGCCTCTCGCTGAGAAAAGTCCTACTACTCGAGATAGTGCTCCCGGTTCGTTTTCTAATAAAACAGAAATAATATGTCTCACTCTGCATTCTCCGAACTTAAAATCATCTCAGTAATTCCTTTACCAGCTTGAACCATAGGCCAAACGTTTTCAGTTGGGTCAGTTTGGAAATCCATGAAAACCGTACGATCTTTCAGGGCTAAAGCTTCACGCAATGCACCTTCAACATCCGATTTATTTTCAATCCTCATACCCACATGACCATATGCCTCAGCTAATTTAACAAAGTCTGGCAAAGAGTCCATATAAGAATGAGAGTAACGTTTGCTATAACTCAATTCCTGCCATTGACGGACCATTCCTAAATAACGATTATTCAAAGAAATGATTTTGATAGGTGTGTCATATTGCAAGCATGTAGAAAGTTCTTGAATACACATCTGTACAGAACCTTCACCAGTAATCGTACAAACTGTTTCATCAGGAAATGCCTTTTTTACACCCATTGCATATGGAATACCAACGCCCATTGTTCCTAAACCACCGGAATTAATCCATCTACGCGGCTTATTAAATTTATAAAACTGCGCTGCCCACATTTGATGTTGTCCAACATCTGAACAAACAAAAGCATCACCATTCGTTAATCTAGATAAAGTCTCAACTACATACTGTGGCTTAACAATCTGTGAATCGCGATCATATTTCAAACAATCTGTTTTGCGCCATTCATTGATTTGCTGCCACCATGCGTCAACTGAAGTCTTGTTTTTCAAAGGACCAGCAGCTTTAATTTGAGCAATCATTTCTAAAAGAACATCTTTTAAATTGCCGACAATAGGAACATCTGCCCTGACACGCTTAGAAATTACAGAAGGGTCAATATCAATATGAATGACTTTACGCGGCAAGCTCATAAAATGACCGGGATTACCAATAACTCGGTCATCAAAACGCGCTCCAATGGCAACTACAACATCTGAATGTTGCATCGTCATATTTGCTTCATAGGTACCATGCATTCCAGGCATGCCCAAGAAATTGGGATGCGTTCCAGGAAAGCCACCAAGTCCCATCAAAGTATTTGTTACTGGATAACCCAATAGCTCTGCAAACTCTTTAAGTTCTGCAGATGCATCCGCTAGTATGACACCACCACCAGTATAAATATAAGGTCTTTCAGCCTCACGAAGCAAACTTACCGCTTTACGAATCTGACCTGAATGTCCTTTCAAAACTGGACTATAAGAACGCATTTCAACTGTTTCAGGATATTGATAAGTCGTCTTATGAAATGATATGTCCTTCGGAATATCGATTACTACAGGGCCAGGTCTACCTGTTTTAGCAATATGGAATGCCTTCTTGATCGTCAGAGCAAGATCTCTAACGTCTTTTACTAAAAAATTATGCTTTACGATTGGTCTAGTAATACCAACTGTGTCACATTCTTGGAAAGCATCCTCTCCAATCATGTTTGAGGGAACATTACCAGTGATTACAACAATTGGAATAGAGTCCATATATGCTGTTGCAATTCCAGTAACTGCATTAGTAACACCAGGACCTGAAGTAACTAAAGCAACACCAACATTACCTGTTGCTCTTGCATAGCCATCGGCTGCATGAACAGCTCCTTGTTCATGGCGAACTAATATATGTTCAAATTTATCTTGTTTATGAATCTCATCATAAATATAGAGTACTGAACCACCTGGGTAACCCCATACGAATTCCACGCCCTCTTCAGCAAGAGCACGCACTAGTATTTCGGCACCAATAATTTCAGGGGAATTTTTTGAAACTTGATTCAAAGAATCAGATGTTACTTCTTTAATTGTGTTCATTTTGCTTTCTAGTCCTTTACAATTTTCGGCAAAAAATTGGTTGGTCCGCTCGTGGTTTTGCTTTTGACATAACTTTGAGCCCTGTGCTTGTATTGTTCTCAATCCGTCTTTTGAAAGGTTTTAGTACAAGCGAACTGACAATTGTATTACATTTCTAGAGGTTTTTTTCACAAAACTTTTCAATTGAAGTCTAAAATTCAATTTATGGCAACTGAAAAAGAACTTTCCGACTTCCTAAAAGCAAGTGAAAAACGCGCTTTTAAGCAAGTTCTTTACGCCGTCAGAGATGAGGACGCTGCACTAGACATTATTCAAGACTCAATGATTAAATTGACTCAAAGTTATGGTGATAAAAATATTAATGAATTACCGTTACTTTTCACAAGAATTGTGCAAAACTGCACTAAAGATTGGTTTAGACGGCAAAAAGTGCGCAATACTTGGGTAACCTTCTTTTCAAAATTTGGTAAAAATGAAGATGGGGATGATATTGATCCTCAAGACTTTTTTGAAAATTCTGAGGATTCTAGCTTCGGTAAAGAATCTTCACTTCAGATAGAAAGAATGGAACTTTCAACAATTTTGGAAAAAGAGATAGAAAAATTACCTAGACGTCAACGAGAAGCCTTCCTCATGCGTTATTGGGAAGAGTTAGATATTTCTGAGACGGCTCAGGCGATGGGATGTAGCGAAGGTAGTGTTAAAACGCACTGTTCGAGGGCTACGCAAACCCTAGCAACAGCTTTAAAAAAACTTGGGATTTCTTTTTAATACGGTAAAAAATTATGAACGCAACACCAACAAACCTAACCATAGTTAACACCTCAATTGGCAAAGAGTTGACCAGTGAGGAACTTTTTGAAGATCAAATTGGTAAAACTGTTGCTCGTTCTTTGGACAAGGAACTCAATCACTTGTCTCCAAAAGTATTGCAACGCCTTGAAAAATCAAGACAAATTGCAATTCAACAAAGCAAAAAAGGGACTTCATCTTCCAAATCCATTAGTTTGCGTGGAATTTTTCCAAATTTGGGGCCCCTTACACCAATCTTTGTTGTCCTTATTCTGGTTTTCGGGATTGCTCAATGGCAACAAGATGCAAGAATCAACGACATAGCAGAACTAGATACTGCAATTTTGACTGACTCCGTTCCTCCTAATGCCTATGTTGATGATGGTTTCAGACTATTTATGAAAAAAATGGTGAATGCGGCTCAAAAAGAAGCGATTGATACTTCATCTAACACTACAGTTCAAGAATCTTCTACTACTCCTCAAGCACAAGCTACGGATGAAAGTAATAAGGCTCCTGATATTAGTACTAATCAATAAATTACGGATTCATCAATTCCCTATGATTAGTCTAAGAAATGTTCTGCTCAGCATTTTCCTTACTATGTTCATTACACATAGTAACGTGGTGCTTTCGCAAGGTGTTTTATCCTCTGGACAATCTTGGGTAAGCCTTAGCAAACCACAGAAAGAAACTCTTGCCACCTTAGAAGAGGATTGGGGTACATTGTCAGCTGAGCAAAAAACTAAATGGATTCAATTAGCTAATAAATACGAGAAGCTACCACAAGCAGATCGTGATCGATTGAAATCTAGAATGTCTGATTGGGTGAAACTTTCTGTTAATGACAGAAGAATTGCCCGTGCTAATTTTATTAAAAGTTTAGAGATTCCTAACGATAAAAAATCTGAAGCGTGGGAAGCATATCAGCAACTATCTCCAGAAGAAAAAAAGCAACTTGCCGAGGAAGCAGAAAAAAATAAATCTAAGAAACCTTCTTTAGTAAACTCTCCTTCACTAAAAAATTAACACTTTTTGTTTTGGCTTCCCTCTCACCAGCCCCCAGTATTCGACGAAGAATTTGTATAACCTTATACGAAATGCTCATCCTACTCGGGGTTTGGGCAATCGGCTATCTTGTCCCTTCACTTTTAATAGGTGTCTTATTTGAAAAACAAGTCCCCAATTGGGTGGCTTTTGGTCATGTCTATTTGATCTTCGGAATTTATTTCACTTGGTATTGGACCAAAACAGGTCAAACCCTTGCAATGCAGACTTGGCAGGTCAAAATGGTTGATGAGAATGAAAATCTACTTAAAAGAAATCAAGCTCTCATTCGCTACGCTATCTCATCACTCTGGTTAATCCCAACCATCATTATTTATATTATCTTTAAATATGTATTTATGGCGCCTTTAGGGCATTGGCCAACTATCGAACTAATGTTTTGTATGATTTTATTTTTCTGGCCTTTAACATGTCTATTCGATAAAGCAAATCCCCATGGTGCTCAATCCCTTGCCGATAGACTATCAAAAACAAAACTTATCATGATCCAAAAGTCTAAGGACTAATCCTAAGATTTCAGAATCATCATGGGGGAAGTATTCAGCGTTTTTAAACGCAACCAAAAACTCACTAACCAATTAATCCCAATTCCAAGAAATACTCCACAAAATACAATCCAAAATGGATAGGACATTTCAACTTCAAGTAAATAATTGGATAGATACCATCCAGCAAAGCTAGCAAATATGCCGCTTAATATGCCTGCAATACCACCACAGGTTAATAACTCGAATAACCATACTCTTTGCAAAAAGGTTTGATCAGCACCTAATGTTTTAAGAATCGCAACCTCATTCATTCTTTGCTCTTGCACCGAAACTAAAGAAATCATTAACACCACCGCACCCGCAAGAAGAGTAAATAAAAATAATACTTGTATTGCGAAAATTAACTGCTTCAAAATACCCTGAGCTTGTGATAAAGATTCATCAACATTCACTGCAGTTATATTTGGAAATCGCTGAATAATATCCATGTCAATTCTTTGATTATTTTCTTGTCTAAAAGCCATAATCCAGCTTTGTGGCGCATCCTTTAATAATTCTTCAGGCATCATTGCAAAAAAATTAACCCTTAGAGAATTCCAATCTAATTTCCTTACAGAGCTAATTTTTACTTTATAAACAGTGCCAGCAATATCAAAATCAAGCTCATCACCTATCTTTAGTCCTATAGATTTCATAATCCCTGACTCCATCGATACTTGATGAGGATCTGTTTGATCAAACCATTTGCCAGCAATCAATTTATTTTTTACCGGCACTTGTTTTGAATAGGAAAGATTAAATTCGCGTTCAACAAGTCTTTGTGTATTGGCATCAGAAAAATCACTAGCTCTTATTTCACGCTGATTAATGGTGACCAATCTCCCACGTATCATAGGATATGAGTCAAAGTCAGTTTGCTCTAAATTGCTTTTAAGTAAAGACTCAACTTCCGCTTTTTGCTCAGGTAATACATTGATGATGAAGCGATTATTGGCATTTGGCGGAATACTCGCTTGCCAAGACTCAAGCACATTAAAACGTATCACGATAAGTAATAAAAGGGCTAACATTGCAACCCCAAGCGCACTAATTTGAAAACTTACCCAAAATGGACTGCCAGATATTCTTTGTGCAGCATATCGAATACCTTTCATTACGTAAAAACCTTGAGAGAGATATTTACCAACTAATCGAGATGCAACAAATGCACATCCTATAAAAACTAAATAGGCAACTATAAAGCCACCTAAAACAATGAGACTTAAGCGAACATTGTTTGCAATCCATAACAATAGTAAAAAGTAACTCATCAATCCCAAACCAGCACTGAGAAGATAGTTAAATTTAAGCACTATATTTTCTTTACGCAATGCCACACTAGGAGATACTTGCGTCAGCGCATACAAGGGAGGGAAACTAAAGCCAATCAATAAAACAAAAGACACTAGAAAACCCCAAAGTATGGGCCATCCACTTGGACTAGGTAAATTTTTGTCCATTAAATTTTGCAATATATTAACTAAGACTTCCTGTAAGAAATATCCACAAGTTAATCCAATAAAACTAGATATCAACATAATTTGAAAGAAGACATATATATGTCCTTTTAGTATTTGATATCCAGAAGCACCAAAACATTTTCGGACAACAGTTTGCGTAACTTGCTTTTTCGCATAACGCCTACTCGCTAAGGCTATTCCAACAGCAGCAATCATGCCAGTTAATAAAGCTACCAATGATAGAAAGCGATTTGCCTGATCAATTGTTTTTCGAACAAGAGGCTGACCGTTTTCAATATTCTCGATACTTATTCCACGGATATTATTTTCTTGAATATATTCTTGAGCCCAACTCTGGAACTCTTTTAATGTGACCGAACTCATCGCTGATGATTTGGTCTCATTTTCAGCAATAAGCAAGCGATAAGTAGCTCGACTTCCTAATCCTAGGAGTTTGGTTTGCTCTAAATCTTCGTAGTGAATCATTACCCTAGGTGCAAAATTCATGAATCCAGCACCACGATCAGGTTCTTGAAGAATAAAATTACTGACTTTAAATTTTTTCTCACCAAGAGCTATTTCATCACCAATTTTGATTTGGTAAATATCAGCTAATTGCTGATCAATCCATGCACTCCCAATCACCAAATTTTCATTGGAATATCTTAGAGTTAACTTTCCACGCAAAGGGTATGTGGAAGAAACTGCCTTAAGAGAAACTAATTTACTCTCTTGTTCATACCGCATCATTGTTGAAAAAATAACAGTATTTGCAGTTTGCAATCCATTCTTAACAGACTTTTCTTGAAATTTTTCATCAATAGGGTGATCACCTCTGACAATCAAGTCTGAGGCAATCATTTCATGTGCTTTTTGTGAGAAGGACTTCTGTAGCCGATCTGCTAAAAAAGTAACGCTCGAGATTGCCGTGACCGATATGATCAAGGCAATCATCAGCCAAATTAACTCATTGGAAATCGCTAATTTTTTTTTAAATGCCAGCAAAGCTTCCGCCGTCAACTCTCAATGAAGTGCCTGTGATGTAGGAAGCCTTTTGACTTGCTAAAAAAGTTGCTGCATCAGCATACTCTTCAGGTGTTCCATATCTTTTCATTGGAATCGAACTAACACTTTTTTGAGTGATCTCTTCTAAAGGTTTATTCTCGGTTTTAGAGCGTTGCTGATCTAAGTGAAGAATTCTGTCTGTGAGGATTCTTCCAGGTAAAATCAAATTCACTGTAATCCCTTCACTAGCAACTTCATTCGACAAAGTTTTAGTCCAACCATTTAATGCTAATCGCAAAGTATTAGAAATTGCTAAATTAGGAATTGGTGCAATCGTTCCGGAACTCGTGGTCGTAATAATTCTTCCCCATTTTCTAGCTCTCATACCTGGAAGAACACGATCAGTAACTTTCATGATCATTAAAACCATGTTATTAAAACTAGATTGCCAAACATCAATGGGCTGATTAAAGGCTTGGCTCATCTGAGGCCCACCTGAATTGTTAATTAAAATCTCAATCGGTCCAACTTCATTTTCTATTTGCGTAATCTTGGAATCAATTTGATCCAATTGGTATAAATCCCAAGGAAGAACATAAGCAAAACCACCATTAGCACGAATTTCTTCAGCAGTTTCATTTAACAGGGATTCACTTCGACCCGTCAATACAACCTTTGCACCTTCTTTAGCTAATGAGCATGCTATCGCTCTTCCCAAACCTTTACTTGAAGCCAAAACGAGAGCAACTTTGTCTTTTATACCTAAATCCATATATTTCTCCTTACTTTTATTAATTTGCTAATAAATCTTCCCATTTTGACATTAAGTCATCAATACGTTTCTGAATCTCGACTGCCCGATCTTGTAATTTTTTTGCATCTTTCGGCGTATCAATATATATCTTTGGGTCACTTAGAGATTCTGTTATTTTGAGTTGTTCTTGTTCTAATGTTTCTATTTCAGAGCTTAGGTTGTCTATCTGGGTAGCTTGATATTTATTATTTGATTTTTTGACAACTGGAGTTTCAATTTTATTTTTGTTAGGCTTTGGAGATTTTTCCTCTTGCTTAACATTTTTCTCTAAATCTAATCTGCGCTGATTTTGAACTTTCCAATCTTCATATCCCCCCTCATACTCACGCCATTTGCCAGCTCCCTCAAAAGCAATCATACTGGTGACAACGTTATCTAAAAATTGACGATCGTGGCTAACCAAAAAGACTGTACCCTTATAGTCCTGTAAAAACTCCTCCAATAAATCCAATGTATCAATATCAAGGTCATTTGTGGGCTCATCCAAAACTAAGACATTAGCTGGCTTAGCAAATAATCTTGCCAAAAGGAGACGATTTCGTTCTCCACCAGATAAAGTTTTAATAGGTGAACGTGCTCGCTGAGGGGAGAATAAGAAATCATTGAGATAGCTTTTAACATGCTTACGCTGTCCACCAATCTCAACCCACTCACTTCCAGGGCTAATAAAGTCCTCTAAAGTCGCTTCTAAATTTAAAGACTCTCTTAATTGATCAAAATAAGCAATTTCAATCATGCTTCCTTGCTTCACTTCCCCTTCGTTAGGCTGTAACTCACCAAGTATGATTTTTAGCAAAGTAGATTTTCCAGCACCATTGGGACCTAAAAGACCAACTTTATCTCCTCGAAGAATCGTCGCCGTAAAGTCTTTTACGATTTGCTTATCGCCAAATGCCAAAGAAACATTTTCTAAGGCAGCAACAATTTTCCCAGTCTTTTGCCCCGAATTGATGTCTAGCTTAACTTGACCAACAATCTCTCTACGTTGAGACCTTTGCTCTCGTAATTGCTCTAAACGCGCAATTCTGCTAACACTGCGAGTTCTTCTTGCCTCAACCCCTTGACGTATCCAAGCCTCCTCTTGAGCAAGTAATTTATCCGCCCTAGCATTTGCTAATGACTCATCCATTAATTGACGTTCTTTGAGCTCTAAATAGGATTGAAAATTACCAGGATAACTTCGAATAATTCCGCGATCTAATTCAATAATGCGAGTAGCAACTCGATCTAAGAAAGCTCGATCGTGCGTAATAAATACTAATGATCGATTCATCTCAATCAAAAGCTGTTCAAGCCATTCAATCGAATCCATATCTAAGTGATTCGTAGGCTCATCTAATAAAAGTACATCCGGTTGTGTTACTAATGCTTGCGCAAGAGCAACTCTTTTCTTATTTCCACCAGATAGTTCTGACATCAATCGATCAGCATCTAAATGTAATTGGTGCAAGACCTCTTCAATCTTTTGTTCCCAAGCCCAGCCTTGATTTGCATCAATCATGCTATAAAGTTGATCCATACGTTGACCAAGCTCGTCAGTCCACTCCTGCATACTGAGCTCTTCATACTCCAAGCGCTGGGCTTTTATTTCCTCTAAACCTCTTGAAACCGTTTCAAAAACAGTATCCGTCGATAAAAAATCTGGTTCCTGAGCCACATAAGCTATCTTAATACCCTGCTGCTTTTGTATGAGTCCAGAATCAGGTTTCTCAATTTCCGCGATGATCTTTAAAAAAGATGATTTTCCAGCACCATTTCGTCCAATCAAACCCACTCTTTCCCCCTCTTCCAGAGAAAATGAGGTGTTTGCTAAGAGGTCTACGTGCCCATATGCAAGCTGAGCATCACTTATTACAAATAAAGCCATGAAAAATTTACAATCTATTAGGAAAAGAAAAATCTGGATTGATTTTGTCTGAGAATGACATTTTAAGCCGAACTGATGTCAATTGCTTGATAATAGAGCTGTGGAAAAAGTACGAATATCCAAATTACTCTCTGAACAAGGTCTATGCTCCCGTCGTGAAGCAGATCTCTATATCGAACAAGGTCTCGTGACTGTTGACGGCTTAGTCGTGAACGAGCTTGGTTCTAAAGCCTATCCGACACAAAAAATTGAATTAAAAAAAGAAGCGAAACTAGTTCAAGATGCCCGAATTACGATTATTTTGAATAAACCCGTGGGATTTATATCCCATCTGGATGAAGATAAAGAATATGAACCAGCAGTTTCATTGATTACTCCAGATCGATTCTTCAGAACACACCTAGATGCTAATAAGAATGCAAAGATTAACACTCGAGGTCTAGCGCCAGCTGGAAGACTAGATATAGATTCTACAGGCTTATTCGTGTTAACCCAAGACGGTAGAATCGCCAAACAAATTATTGGTGAAAATAGCCAAATCGAAAAAGAATATTTAGTTCGCGTAGAGGGTGATTTAGCTCCATCTGGATTAGCTTTGTTATGTCATGGTCTTTCACTAGACGGTGTTGCATTGCGCCCCGCGAAGGTAAGTTGGCAAAATGAAAATCAACTTCGCTTCGTATTGCGCGAAGGAAGAAAACGCCAAATTCGTAGAATGTGTGAATTAGTGGGGCTTCATGTTACTGGTCTGAAGCGCATTCGAATTGGTCAAATTACTTTAGGAAATTTACCACTTGGTCAATGGCGTTTCTTAAGACCTAATGAAAAGTTTTAGTTTGGAGATTTACCGTGTTTTTAAATATCTCAACCTATCGTTTTTGTGAGTTATCAAATCTTGAAAATCTAAGAGAATCACTCCTTGAAAAATGCCTCTCAAATCAACTTAAGGGCACTATCCTCATTGCCCCAGAAGGTATCAATATGTTTTTGGCTGGGCAAGAGCATCATATTCGAGATTTTTTTAGCTGGTTAAATCAATTTCCTGAACTTGCAGATATAACTACAAAAGACAGTTGGTCAAAAAAACAACCCTTCAAGAAAATGCTTGTAAAGATCAAAGATGAAATTATCAGAATGAATCATCCTTTAATACAGGCTTTTAAAGAACGCGCTCCTAGTGTTAGTGCCGAGCAGTTAAAAAAATGGCTCGAACAAGGTCACGATGACAACGGTAAGAAAGTTGTTTTATTGGATACACGTAATGCTTTTGAAGTGGAGTTTGGAACATTTGATAATGCGATACATTTCAATATTGAAAAATTTAGTGAATTTCCACAAGCAGTTTCAGAAAATATCGATCAATTAAAAGACAATACGGTAGTCAGTTTTTGCACAGGTGGCATTCGCTGCGAAAAAGCAAATCTACTAATGCAAAAAATGGGTCTTAGCAATACACTTCAACTCGAAGGAGGTATTTTGAAATACTTCGAAGAAGTTGGACTAGATCATTATCACGGTGGATGCTTTGTTTTTGATGATCGGGTAGCACTTGATCCCGACCTTACAGAACATCCCCCTGAAAATAATCAACGCGGCAATTATTGAGTAAGTAGATTGAAATGCTCTACTGCCGGAGGAGCGGCAAAAAATGGAGAAACAATTTCACGCCACTCCTTATAGGCCTGCGAGTTCCTGAAATCAACAATATGATTCTCGAGAGTTTCCCACTCAATCATTAATAAATATCGTTGTGGATTCTCAATCCCTTTTTGAATTTTGAAACTCTTAAATCCAATTGCTTTTGAAATGACTTGACGAACTCCTCGCTCAATTGCCTCATCAAATTCAGTATTTTTACCAGCTTGGATTGTAATATCTGCAATTTCTAAAATCATATTTTTTCCTTTATCCAATTTTTTTTAAGTTGTTCTTGAAGTAACTCGCACGCTCAATATAGTTCTTTGCACTTAATGCTAAGCGATCCATATTTTCTTGGCTAAGCTCTCTCGCTACTTTAGCAGGAGCACCAATAATCAATGAACCCGCAGGAAATTCTTTACCTTCAGTAACTACAGCTCCAGCACCTACTAGAGAACTCTTACCAATAACGGCTTTATTGAGGACAACAGCTTGAATACCAATCAGTGCTCCATCTTCGATAGTGCATCCATGCAACATTGCCTGGTGTCCTACAGTAACGTTATCCCCAATTTTTAAAGGGCAACCTGCATCAATATGTAAAATAGTCCCTTCTTGAATACTGGATCCAGATCCAATCGTAATGGCATCGTTATCTCCTCGAATAACAACGCCAGGCCAAACAGAGGAAAAAGCACCAATGGTAACGTTGCCAATAATAGTCGCCTCTGGAGCAATATATGCATCAGGATGGATGTTGGGTACTAAATCACCCAATTGATAAATAGCCATTAAATCTCCTTTATTTTAATAATTGATACGTGTAAATGCCTAAAAAAGTCATCACTAAAGACCCTATCAAATGCACCACGACTGTAGACAGTGCTATACCAATTTGGCCCTCTTGAATCATGTTAGTTACTTCAGCAGAAAAGGATGAAAAAGTTGTTAAACCACCTAAAAACCCTGTAATGATAAAAAGACGCCACTGTGGGGGTAAATCTGTATGTGTAGTGAAAAAAGCTACGGCAATACCAATTAAATATCCACCAATAAGATTAGCAGCAACCGTTCCAAGTGATAAAAAAGCCGAAGCAGAATCTAAAATCAAACCTAGAACCCAACGCAAAACCGCACCTAAAGATGCACCAATGCTAATGGCTAATATAGAGTTCAACATTTCAAAACATATTTCTCAATGGTTAATGAAATTTCACAACTAAAACAACATCTATTTCTGACACTTAAGATTTTTACCCAAAATAACATTTAAATAAGTTTATATAAACTCTAATATGGGTTTAATGGACAAGTATCTTTTGGTAATGTTTATATTGTAAACAACTCAATATACGATTTCATCATTTACTGCATTAGACACAATTAGATATTATGATGTAAATATGAAGTTAAAAAATATTTGCGTTTTTTGTGGTTCCAGAAATGGAACTGATCCAAATTTTCCGATATGGTCCTACGAGCTAGGAGCCTCCATTGCCAAAAATCAACAAACTCTCGTTTTTGGTGGAGGTGGTAATGGACTTATGGGAATCGTGGCTCAGGGAGCTCTAGATGCCAAAGGGTCTGTCATCGGCATCATCCCGCATCAACTTCAATCCAAAGAAGGTCTTGTTGAAAATTTAACCAAAGCACATTTCGTTAAAACCATGGGTGAAAGAAAACAACTCATGGATGACTATGCCAATGCCTACATAGTCTTACCTGGTGGAATTGGAACCCTAGATGAATTATTCGATGTTTGGGCAACTTCTCAAACTGGCTTTCACCAAAAACCAATATTAATTGCAAATTGGTCTGGCTATTATGATGGTCTCATATCCTTCCTAAAAGATTCCATCAAAAATGGATTTGTGTCAGATTCTCATTTTGAAAAAATAAAAATCATCTCCACTTTAGATGAATTAATTCAAGAAATCAGCTCAAGCTCTTAGACTATTAGCGCATACAAAAGCACTAGACCAAGCCCATTGAAAATTATGGCCCCCTAAGTGTCCTGTCACATCAACGCATTCGCCAATGAAAAATAAACCTGGGTGTTGACGTGACATCAGTGTCTTACCATCTAATTCTTTTGTATTGACTCCACCCAGCATAACCTCAGCCTTATTCCACCCTAGGGTGCCGGCAGGTTTCACATTCCAATGACAAATTAACTCAATAAGCTGCTGACGTAATTTTTTTGATACCTCGGTCCATTTCTTACCATGCACATCTAATTGCTTAGCAAATTCTTTTGCTAATCTCGCAGGAAGAAACTCAATGAGAAGTTGATCAACTGTCTTTAAAAGAGAAGAGTCCTCCTGAAGTAATTCTTCTAATTTTTCCTTAGCAACCCATTCAACTTGAATGGCTTGACCCTCAACCCAATATGAACTTGCTTGTAAAACAGCAGGTCCTGAAAGACCTTTATGGGTGATTAATAAGTCTTCATCAAACTTCCCCTTGCCATATCGCTCTTTATGATTTCCAGCAGAAATCATAACGCGAGTACTTAAACCAGCAAAATCCTCAATTGCAGAAAATATTTGTGATGTAAATGCTAAAGGCACAAGAGCTGGTCTTGTCGGAATGACATCAATATTAAATTGATTGGCAATTTGCATTGCAAAGTCACTAGCGCCAATAGCAGGAACTGGTAGTCCACCAGTAGCTATAACTACATTAGGCGTTTGATAAGTTTGATTTTCTGTTACAACAAGCCAATTGTCTTCCAGCTTTTCAAGACTTTTAACTTGAAGTGGATACTGAATTTGCACATTTCCCTTTTCACATTCACTCAGTAACATTTCAATAATGTGAGTTGCAGAAACATCACAAAATAATTGCCCTTGATGTTTTTCGTGAAAAGGTATCTGATACCTTTGAACAAGTTCGATAAAGTCCTTACTAGAATACCTTGCAAGTGCACTTTTCACAAAATTGGGATTCATGGATAAAAAATTCTGGTGATTTGTATGCAAATTTGTAAAGTTACACCTCCCACCACCACTTATCCTTATTTTTTCTCCGATTTTCTCAGTGTGATCAATCACTAAGACAGTCTTGCCTAATTGCCCAGCAACACCAGCACAAAAGAGCCCAGCGGCACCTCCACCTATAATTACCGCGTCAATTGATTGCATATCTGCCAAATTTAATGAGTTTAATTTACCTAACTATTGTATTTACATATGAGATTTTTCAACACATTTTAAAAAAAACGGCAAAATAGAGGTTTATTGATTTTTATACCGCCCGCAGGAGATATTTATGACAACAGACAATAACGCAATTAATCGTCGCTCAAGAAACATTACCGAAGGAGTGGCTCGCGCTCCAAATCGTTCTATGTATTACGCAATGGGCTATAAAGAGGAAGATTTTTCTAAACCAATGATTGGTGTGGCTAATGGTCACTCCACAATCACCCCCTGTAATAGTGGGCTTCAAACCCTAGCAGATGCTGCAGTCGAAGCACTTGAATCAGGTGGTGCGAATTCTCAAATATTTGGTACCCCAACTATCTCCGATGGTATGGGTATGGGCACTGAGGGGATGAAATACTCATTAATCTCAAGAGAAGTTATTGCAGATAGTATTGAAACTTGTGTAAATGGCCTTTGGCAAGATGGTGTGATCGTTATTGGCGGCTGTGATAAGAATATGCCCGGTGGCATGATGGCCATGGCTAGAACTAACGTTCCAAGTATCTATGTTTATGGTGGAACCATCAAACCAGGACACTATAAGGGTCGTGAATTAAACATTGTTTCTGCATTTGAAGCGGTTGGAGAGTTTACTTCTGGAAGACTAAGTAGTGAAGACTTAAAAGGCATTGAACAAAACGCTTGTCCTAGCAGCGGCTCTTGCGGCGGAATGTATACAGCTAACACAATGAGCTCAGCTTTTGAGGCGCTAGGAATGAGCTTACCTTACTCTTCAACAATGTCTAATATTGATGAAGAAAAAAGAGAAAGTGCCGCTGAATCCGCAAGAGTTCTCATCGAAGCGGTAAGAAACAATCTTCGTCCAAGAGATATTATTACTAAAAAATCAATTGAAAATGCTGTATCAGTCATTATGGCTGTTGGCGGATCAACTAACGCAGTCTTACACTTTTTAGCAATCGCTAGCGCTGCAGAAGTTGATTGGACAATCGATGATTTTGAACGTATTCGTCGTAAAGTTCCAGTCATCGTAGACATGAAACCATCCGGAAAATATCTTGCTACAGATCTCCATCTTGCTGGTGGTATCCCACAAGTAATGAAAATTTTATTAGATGGCGGACTTTTACATGGCGATTGCATGACGATTACTGGTAAAACAATTACTGAAGTTTTAAAAGATGTACCTTCAACTCCAAGAAGCGATCAGTACGTTATTCGCCCATTAAGCAACCCAATCTATGCAGAAGGACATTTAGCTATTCTGAAAGGAAACCTATCTCCTGAAGGTTGTGTAGCTAAAATCAGTGGCTTGAAAAACCCAAGCATTACAGGACCAGCTCGTGTCTTTAATTCTGAAGATGATGCAATGGCAGCCATTATGGCTAATAAAATTACCCACGGTGATGTTGTCATCATTCGTTATGAAGGCCCTAAGGGTGGTCCAGGTATGCGTGAAATGCTATCACCAACCTCAGCTCTTATTGGTCAAGGCTTTGGAGAAACCGTTGGTTTAATTACTGATGGTCGTTTCTCAGGTGGCACGTGGGGCATGGTTGTAGGTCATGTATCGCCAGAAGCCTATATGGGGGGTAATATTGCCCTAGTTGAAGAAGGTGATTCTATTACGATTGATGCTCACAAACTATTAATTCAGCTCAATGTATCAGAAGAGGAATTAGCAAAACGTCGATCAAACTGGGTACGACCAAAACCAAAGTACACCCGTGGTATTTTGGCTAAATACGCAAAACTTGCAAGTTCAGCAAGCCTCGGAGCTGTAACAGATTTAAATCTTAATTTAGACCAAGAATAAAAAAACCGCTTCGGCGGTTTTTTTAATGTCGATGCATATTTGACATTGACTCACTTGAAAACGTAACGTCAATTTTCCCGGCTTTTTCAAATTGCAATGTCATCTTCAATTGCTCACCTTCTTTGATAGGATTATCTAATCCCATGAGCATCAAATGATATCCACCAGGCTTTAGCTCTACACTTCCGTTAGCCGGAATTTCAATGGCGTTGATTTGTCGCATCATCATCCTATCCATATCCATTTTCATTTCATGTAATTGAACTTCTTTTGCACGCGAGAAAGTTACTCCTACCAATTTATCTGCAGATGAACCTTTATTTTGAATCTGAAAATAAGCACTACTCATAGACTGACCAGGAGCAGAAACTCTAACTATTGGTTTGATAATTTGAATTGAATTTATATTTGACTGAGCAAAAACATCATGCATAAAAAATAAATTTGTTACCAAAGCTATGCTGACAATAACTCTACGAAAGCGCATGTTAAAACCTTATATAATCTGAATGGAAAATTGTTCAAGACAAATACTTGTCTACCCCTTATGATAAAGGATATGAGTCAAAAAAGAATTGCTTTTTTTGCTGATGTTCACAGCAACCTTGAGGCCCTAGAAACTTGCCTAGCTCATGCTCGTCAAGAAGGAGCGTCAAAGTTTGTATTCTTAGGCGACTTGGTTGGCTACAATGCAAATCCTAAAGAAGTAGTTGAACATGTCATGCAATTGGTAGATCAAGGTGTTGCCGTTGCTATTCGTGGAAATCATGACACGGCATGCTTTGAGGATTACTCTACCAAAATGAATCCTGAAGCCAACCTAGCGATAGACTGGACCATATCTCAGCTTCATAAGGATCATATTGAATTTTTAAAAAATCTCCCCTTAATACACCAAGAAGATGATCAGTGTTACGTTCATGCTTCTGCATTCCAACCTGAATCTTGGCATTACGTCAATGATGGGCTCTCTGCTTGGAGAAGTGCCGAATCATCTGGAAAGATATACACTTTTTCTGGCCACGTTCATGAACAATCACTGTATTACCAAAGTTCAGTAGGTAAACTAATTTGTTTTAATCCTAGACCAGGCGATTCCGTTCCAACAGGAAGACATCGCCGATGGGTTGCAATTGCAGGTTCATTGGGTCAACCTCGCGATGGTAGCCCTAAAGCAAATTATTTGCTATTCGATTCAGAAGAAGAATCCATGTTCTTCCACCGTATTTCATATGATCATTTGCAAGCTGCAGATAAAGTCTTAGCGGCTGGTTTGCCTGAAAGTCTCTCGAGAAGATTATTACAAGGTAAATAAATATGTTTTCTATTTTTCAAAATGCCTCTCCATATGCATACGATATCGAGGCAGTTGATGATATTTTTCAGACTGGGAAAATAGTTGATCAATTTCTTATCGGAGATGAGGTCCATCGTGGAGGTATGGCAACGCTTAAGCAAGCGTTTATTAACAATGATTCATCTGAGTCCATTCTTCTTAAAATTCCCCGTGTTGGTAAAGACCAACCTGTTGATAATTTAATTTGCTTTGAAACAGAATTAACGATTCTTAAGTCAATTAAAAGTCCATATGTTCCACGCTTTATTAAAGGTGGAAACCTTGCAAAAAATCCTTATATTGCTATGGAGAGAATTGAGGGGATCTCTCTAGAAAAAGTATTTCAAGAGCAAAAACCTCTTTCTATTGAAAAAAGTATTGTTATATCATTAAACCTTCTAAGAGCCATTCAAGATTTGCACTCCCAAGAAGTTATTCATTTAGATTTAAAACCAGATAATGTTTTAATCAATGACAATAATGATGTCTATATTATTGATTTTGGATTAGCGCATCACGCAAGATATCCAGATCTCCTTGCAGAGGAGATGCGCAAAGGTATCGGTTCCGCGCCCTATATTTCTCCAGAACAAATTGTGGGGGTTAGAGAAGATTCAAGAAGTGATATTTTTTCATTTGGTGTAATTCTCTATGAAATGCTCACGGGAGAATTACCATTCGAAAATCCTCAAACTTTAAATGGTCTTAAACGTCGGTTTTGGGCACAACCAACTCCTCCAAGAGCACTTCGTCAAGAAATCCCACCATGGCTACAAGAGATTATTCTTCGTTGTTTAGAGCCTTATGCTAAAGATAGATACCAAAGTGCCACACATATCAGACAACTCATTAAAGAACCCACAACAATCAAACTAACAGAGCGTTCAGAAAGAATTCGCCCACTATCTCCTTGGGCAAATTTAAAGAGATGGTTTAAGGTAGCTGGATATGAACCCTCTCCGATCCTAAGAAGTGAGGTGATTCATGAGCAAGCACCACTAATGGTTGCAGCCATTGATGTTAGCGGTGATAACCAACAAATGTTTGAACGAATGCAACGTGCAGCATCGAATATTATTAGAGTTTTCCCAGAGGGCCGTATCTCTTGTATTGGTGTTATTTTAAGTACTCCTACATTCGAAGGAGAAAAAGAAATAGACTCAGCAAGTGGTCAATTTAGAGGGTATTTAGTACGATTAATGGATTGGGCTAAGCCCTTAAACATGTCCGTAGAACGTATATCTTTCCACGTCTTTGAGTCGCTTGACCCTGCTACCAAAATTGTTGAATTTGCAAGTGATAATGACGCGGCGATTATCTTAATCGGTGCCAGTAGGTACATACCTAATCGTGTAGTGCCTTGGAGATCCATCATGACAAAAGTAGTTGAAGAAGCACCTTGTAGCGTTCATGTTGTGAGATTGTAATCAAGGTTAAACTATCCCAATGCTAGATAAGATTACTTTATTCCACCCTATATTAAATAATGATGCTTGACTCTATCGCTCAAGCATTTCATCTCATCCTAAGCCTTGATAAAGAAGTAATTAATATCTCTATTACTTCGATAGTGGTGAGTGGTTCAGCTCTTATTATTGGTATTTTTGTAGGACTTCCACTTGGAGCACTTTTAGCAATTTCTCAATTTCCTGGGAAAAAATGGTGTATCACTTTTTGTAACACCCTCATGAATGTTCCCACAGTCATTATTGGCGTTTTAATATATTTACTTTTATCTCGCAGTGGACCGTTAGGCGATTGGGGCATTCTTTTTACTAAATCCGGCATGATCATCGCCCAATCATGTTTGACAATCCCCATCATTACTGCAGTTTCAAGACAAATTATTGCCGATGCTTGGAATACACATCGTGAAACGTTTTGTACTTTGCGGCTTCAATTAAAGGATCAAATTAAATGGATTTTGTGGGATTGTAGGTTCTCCCTCATCGTTGTCGTTTTACTCGGGTTTGGCAGAGCAATTTCTGAGGTCGGTGCAGTCATGATTGTTGGTGGCAATATTGCTCACTTCACAAGAACACTTACAACAGCGATTGCACTAGAAACGAGTAAAGGTGATTTATCGCTCTCCTTATCTCTAGGTATTGTTCTTTTATGTATCGTTCTAGTCGTGAATATCATTGCTCATTTTTTTAAAAGTAATGCTGAGAAAAAATATGGCTAGCATACAACTTCAAAATATACATTTACGCCAAGCAGAGCGGCTCATTTTAGATATCGAAAGTAATGAAATTCCGGTCACTAATATCACTGGAATTATTGGCCCTAATGGTGCTGGCAAAACAATTTTATTAAAGCTTATCGCTGGACTAATCCAAAATCCAAAGTTTCAAATTTCTTGTTCGTTTAAAGACATTAGCATGGTGTTAAGCCAAACACCTTTACTAAAAATGAGTGTTAGAGGGAATTTTTTAATGCTCAAAGATACTCATCCTGATTTATCAGATGAGAAAATAAATGCTGTTTTAAAGGCTTTTTTACTCGACCATGTTGCCAACAGTCCCGCTACTAAGATTTCGACTGGTGAACGTCAACGTTTAGCCATTGCCAGAGCTTATCTTATCGGTGCAGAGTTACTTATATTAGATGAGCCAACTGCAAGTCTCGATCCTCAATCAACACTTTTGATTGAATCAAAAATTATTGATTTAGCCAATCAGGGTATTAAGTTCTTAATTGCTTCACATGACTTTGCTCAAGTAAAAAGAATCTGTGATCAAGTAGTTTTTATCAAAGATGGGAAGATTGTTGAAAAAGGTCAAACCGATGATTTATTTTCAAACCCCAAAAACTCTGAAACAAAATCCTTTATTTCGTTTTACGAATAATTTCTTTTAAAAACTTAAGATACCAAATTATTAGATTTTTTTAATGGCAAAAGACCGACTGTCAAAGCTGTGCCAAGAATAATAATAAGGCCACCTATCAACATGTTTAGTGTGGGTTTTTCCCCAAGAAATATGTCTCCCCATAAAACACTAAATAAGGGGACTATAAAGGTAACAGTTATGGCAACTGTTGGTCCTGCATCATCAATTAATCGATAAAAAAGAATATATGCAATCGCTGTGGAGCCTATCCCTAAACCAATAATACAAGTCCATACAACTAAGGATAATGATTCGGAAGGTAAATGCATTGCAGCGGGTATTGCAAGCATAAAGGAACCTATTAACATGCTTGTAAATGCGAGACTTAATGGATGAATCCCAGATCCATAAAGTTTCATGTAGTTGGTTGCAATCCCATATGAAAGTGTTACGCCCAAACTAGCCAATATAGGTAAACCTAATCCACCAACTGAAAAGTGCGCTTTACCCCACATTAAAAAAATGATCCCAGTACAACCCAAAGCTAATCCTAATATACGACTATATGTAAGACGATCTTTTAACCATATTGCACCAATGATTGCAGTCCAAATCGGAGATGTTGAATTGAGTATTGCACCTAAGCCAGCATTCAAATATTGCATGGCATAAGTAAATAAGGTAAATGGAATAACTGAATTAAAACTCGCAATGATAGCAATTCTTGCTAAATCTTTCTTAGCAGGGATGATATTTTCTCGCCAACTTCTTTTGAATAAAGCAAAAACAAATATACCAATCGCACCAATCAGCAGTCGAGACTCTGCCATTACTATAGGTGCCACATGACCTACTGTAAGCCTAATAAAGACATACGATAAGCCCCAAAGCGCCCCAAGAAGCAAAAAGTCAATAATATTTTTAAGTTTCACTCACCTATTATCCATCATGTACGCGCCAGACGGCGCGTAAAAAAATTATGATGGGTTAGGAAAGATCAGTTAGGAATGATGCCAAAGTTTCTTCTGGTAAGTTCTCAATATGCATTGGGTACTCTGGATGGTCACAACCAACCATCATCTGTGCTCCTGCTTGTAATGCCTTTTTCATATCCGTACTTAGTTCAAATCTTAAAAAATGCACTGCTGAAGTTTTATGTTCAGTTGATCTTTCTAAATCTTCGTCTGCAATCGCGTAAACTCTCGGCTGCCCCTCAACTTGAACAAACATCTTATGCTCAATATTGACTAATTTTGACAAAGCAATTTTTCTATCAGCTTCATTAGGATATTCAAGCATCATAGTCGCTTTGAAATTAGACCCATCTGGTATTAAGGGATTGTATGCATCTAACTCATCTTGCATACCCTCTTCCGTAAACACCTTCTCTACTCTTAACATTTCTTGAATTTGATATTTCATTAAAAACTCATTTTCAAATATCAAGGTTAAATGCTCACCAAGAGTAACTGTTCTTAACTTACGCATCTCTATGGCTTGAGCACGTATCTGAGGCCTAGACTTGTGATAAGCCTCTAAAGTCATTAAATGTTCGCGTGTTAATTTAGGCATCTTCAAATTCTCTCTCAAAATAATTTATTTCTTAATACCGTATGCAATCGCAACTAGTGATAGTGGATGTTCCATCTGTGCAGACTTAAGACCTGCTTCAGACATTCCCTGCTCAATATGATGGCCAGCCAGCTGACAATCCGAACTGATATAGTCAGGTTCATTATTGGCCATGTTTCTAAATACAGGCTTGCCAATCTTCATCGCCATTGCGTGAAACTCTTTCTTGACACCCCAAGTACCAGAGTGTCCAGAACATCTTTCAACAACATTGACCTCAGTTCCAGGAATCATTTGCAATGTTTCCGCTGTCTTCTTACCAACGTTTTGCACTCTGGAATGGCAGGGTACGTGATAGCTTACTTTACCTAGCGGCTTAGAAAATTCTGTTTTAAGTAAGCCATCTTTTTTGCGAGCAATCAAATACTCAAACGGATCCCACATTGCCTCTTTCACTAATTGAACGTCCTCATCGTTCGGGAACATCAAAGGCAACTCTTGTTTAAACATCAAAGTACAAGATGGTATTGGAGTGACGATTGCATAACCCTCTTTAGCAAGTTTTGCTAATTGTGGGATATTAATATTCTTGAGCTTTTCAACTTCTTCTAAATCACCTAGTTCTAATTTGGGCATTCCACAACATGCTTCTTTATCAACTAAGGCATAAGGAATTTGATTATGTTCAAGAATACTGAGTAAATCCTGACCAATTCCTGGCTCGTTGTAATTGATATAACAAGTCGCATAAACAGCTACTTTTCCAGGAGTTTTAGCTCCATCTTTTATTTCCCAAGCATCAGATTTTTTTGCAACTTGCTTAAACTTTTTCTCAGCAAAATCTGGAATCCAAGCATTTTTATCTACACCTAAGACAGACTCCATTACTGATCGAGCAGTGCTGTTATGGTTCACTGCATTCACGATTTGAGTTACAACAGGAATACCGGCAAATCTACCAATCTTATCCGTTGAGGACAATAAGTTATCTCTAAAATTTGACTCGCCTTTTTTATGTTGAATTGCTTTTGCACGCAACATTAAATGCGGAAAATCAAGATTCCACTCATGTGGAGGTACATAAGGACACTTGGTCATGTAACAGAGGTCACACAAATAACATTGGTCAACCACTGACGCATAATCAGCTTTGTTAACACCGTGAACTTCACCATCTTCCGTAGCATCAACTAAGTCAAATAATGTTGGGAATGATCCACATAAACTGACGCATCTTCTGCATCCATGACAAATATCAAATACACGCTCTAACTCAACATTGAGTTTTTCTTCGTCATAAAACTCTGGATTTTTCCAATCAAGAGGATGACGGGTTGGTGCTTCTAAATTTCCTTCGCGACTCATACGATCTCCTTTTTGGACATAAGACTCTTTAGAAGATTCCCGATTTCTCAGGAATCTAAAAAGAACCCTAAAGACTTATTCTACAAATGCGTCTAAAGCCTTTTGATAACGATTAGCGTGTGAACGCTCTGCCTTAGCAAGAGTCTCAAACCAATCAGCAATCTCGTCAAAGCCTTCTTCACGTGCAGTTTTAGCCATGCCAGGATACATATCTGTGTATTCATGTGTTTCACCAGCTACAGCAGCAGCCAAACAATCTTTAGAAGACTTAATTGGCATACCAGTTGCAGGATCTCCAGACATTTCCAAAAACTCTAAGTGACCATGTGCATGGCCAGTTTCGCCTTCAGCTGTTGAGCGGAATAAAGCTGCAACATCATTCTGACCTTCTACGTCAGCTTTGTTCGCGAAATATAAATAACGACGATTAGCTTGAGATTCGCCTGCGAAAGCGTCTTTCAAGCACTGTTCTGTTTTAGTACCTTTTAAAGTTGGCATAACATACTCCTTATTAGTTGAAAAAAACGCAAATCAAATCAAAGAAACATTTCTAGATATGACGTGAGAAGTGTATCTACATTCTCAAAAATAGGAAAATTGTATTTATAAAAAATGTTAATAGAATTTAACTATCGATTAACAAAATTGAAATATTCCAACAATTAGTTAACTTAATCTATTTTTATAGAAGCAATACAATAATTAAATGAACAATAATGAAAATTCAATGATGCACTTTCGGCTTGATTACAGCCCTCCTCTTTTTGCATTTGAAGGCGTAGAACTCGATTTTGAGTTAAATCCTTTAAAAACCATCGTATCATCAAGAATTCAACTTAAAAGACTTCTTCCAGGCTCCCTGACTTTAAAAGGTGAAGATCTTGAATTGATTTCTATCAAAGTAGATGGGGTTCCTTTTAAAGAATTCGAACACTCCTCAAAAGAGCTCACTCTTCATCATTTACCCGATCAGTGTTTATTAGAAATTGTTAATTCAATTTGTCCAGAACAAAATACAAGCTTAATGGGCCTTTATGTCTCCGAAGGAAACTTTTTTACACAATGTGAAGCTGAAGGATTTAGAAAAATAACTTACTTTTTAGATCAACCTGATGTTTTGAGTAAGTATAGAGTTCGACTAACTGCTAACAAAACTAATTACCCCGTATTACTTTCAAATGGTAACTTAATCGAGCAAAAAGATTTAGATGGGGGATTACACACAGTGGTCTGGGAAGACCCTTTTCCCAAGCCTTCTTATTTGTTTGCCATTGTTGCAGGTAAGCTCCATTGCCTTGAACAAGAAATTACAACTGGATCTGGCGCAAAAAAACTTCTTCAAATATGGGTTCGAGAACCTGATCTTCCTAAAACTCATCACGCGATGGAGTCCCTCATTAAATCCATTGAATGGGATGAGGCGAGATTCGGATTAGAGCTTGATCTCGACAGATTCATGATAGTTGCAGTAAGCGACTTTAATATGGGCGCCATGGAAAATAAAGGCCTGAATATTTTTAATACGAAATATGTTTTAGCCGATGCCCAAAGTGCAACTGATGTTGATTTTGCTAATGTAGAAAGTGTCGTTGGTCATGAATATTTCCACAATTGGACAGGCAACCGCGTTACTTGCCGCGATTGGTTTCAACTTTCACTAAAAGAAGGTCTTACTGTATTTAGAGACCAAGAGTTTTCAGCAGATTTAATGGGTTCCGTTTCAGGAAGAGCCGTTAAGCGCATCGAAGATGTGCGCCTACTCCGCCAAGTTCAGTTTCCTGAGGATGCTGGTCCAATGGCACACCCCATCAGACCAGACAGTTATCAAGAAATCAATAATTTCTACACCGTTACTATTTATGAAAAAGGTGCTGAAATTATTCGTATGCAACATACGCTTCTTGGAGAAGTTGGATTTCGTAAAGGAATGGATCTTTATTTCAAAAGACACGATGGACAAGCAGTCACTTGCGATGATTTCGTCAATGCAATGGGTGACGCAAATGCATTCGATTTCACACAATTTAAAAACTGGTATAGCCAAGCAGGAACTCCTAGAGTTCATGTTAAAGAATTTTTTGATGAAAACTTACATCAATATTCTTTAACCCTGTCCCAATCTTGCCCGCCAACACCTGGTCAAGACAATAAACCCCTGTTTCATATTCCTCTTAAAACAAAATTGTTTTTAAAGGATTCACCCACAGAAGAATTTTTAATAGAACTCAAAGATCAAACTCAAACCCTGATATTCGAGAACATTTCAAGTCGACCAATACTGTCTATCAATCGGGACTTTTCAGCACCGATCATTCTTGACTTCGAGCAGAGTTTAGAAAACCTTTCATTCCTACTTGAATATGATGACAATCCCTTTAATCAATGGGAAGCAGGACAAAAAATAGCTATTCAGATGATACTTTCTGGAGTTTCTCCTTCCGAAGAGTTACTCAATATCTATCAAGGTCTCCTCTTAAACCCTCATCTTGATCCAGCTTTTAAAGACCTCGTCTTCACATTACCTTCAGAAACTTATTTACATGAACAGGTTCAGCTTGTAAATCCTCAAGAAATACATCAAGCAAGAAATCGTTTTAGAAAAAGTATTGCTGATTCATTGATAGATACCTGGAAAAATATCTATGAAACACATCAAACTCCTGGTGATTACTCAGCGAATCCTCAAGATGCTGGTAAGCGCGCCTTAAAGAATTTAGCACTACAAATGATTTTGCAAAGTAGTCTTCTTGAGGGCTCCACCCTAGCAGAACAACAATTCGATTCCAGCAATAATATGACTGATCGACTCGCCGCACTTTCAAACTTGGTTTATGCAAATGCACCTCAAGCTAAGGATTGTTTAGACAAGTTTTATAAGCAATATGAAAATGATGATCTTGCTATCGATAAATGGTTTTCTATCCAAGCATGTCGCCCTGCAGATCATGGAGAAAATCTTGTTCCATTTTTAGAGCAATTACTAAAACACCCAGCATTTAAGTTACGCAACCCTAACAGGGTTAGAAGCTTAATTCATGCATTTTGTATGAATAACCCATCAGGCTTTCACCACCCTTCTGGGGCTGGGTATAAATTTTGGTTAGAACATTTAATAGTTCTAGATAAATTAAATCCTCAAGTTGCAGCAAGACTTGCACGTGCATTAGATCGTTGGAAGAAGTTCTGTGAACCTTACCAAAATATTATGCGTGTATCCTTAGAAGAAGCAAAACAACATCAACTTTCAAATGATGTCTCTGAAGTTATTAACAAAGCACTTATTTAACTAAATCTATGTCAACTAATTCTCATATCAAATTAGCAGAATTCTTAAAATCCTCAAACCTAAAAGCGATTGACGAAGAATTACAACTCCTCCTTTTAGACGTCGCCTCTTCTTGTATCAAAATATCTGAGGCTGTTAGCCAAGGTGCAATTGCTAACATTCTAGGCTCAGCGGGTACTGGAAATATCCAAGGCGAAACTCAGCAAAAGTTAGATGTTTATGCAAATGATGTCCTTTTGAATACCAATAGTGATACAGGCCGACTAGCTGGAATGGCCTCTGAAGAAATGGAAGATGTTTTTCCCGTAACTAACTCTCAAGGTAAATATTTACTCTTATTTGACCCACTCGATGGTTCGTCCAATATTGATGTCAATGTTTCAATCGGTACTATTTTTTCAATATTAGAAAAAGAGTCTTTAGAAAGCCCTCTAAATGAATCAGACTTCCTTCAGTCTGGAGCTAAACAAGTTTCTGCTGGCTATGCACTATACGGCCCTCAAACTATTTTTGTTTTAACTACAGGTTCTGGAGTGAATATGTTTACCCTAGATCCAAGTAGTCATGAATTTGTTCTAACCAAAGAAAACGTGCAAATACCAAAAGATACCAAAGAATTCGCAATCAATATGTCCAATATGCGTCATTGGGCTCCTGCAATTAGAAAATATATCAATGAATGTTTAGAAGGCTCTACTGGAGTCAGGGATAAAGATTTCAATATGCGTTGGATAGCGTCAATGGTGGCAGATGTTCATCGAATTTTAGTTAGGGGTGGAGTTTTTATGTATCCCTGGGATCAACGTGAGCCTAATAAACCAGGTAAATTACGCTTAATGTATGAGGCAAATCCAATGAGCCTTTTAATTGAACAGGCTGGTGGCAAGTCTATCAATGGTCAGCAACGTATTTTAGATATTCAACCTTCACAATTACATGAAAGAGTTTCAGTAATTTTGGGTTCTGAAAATGAAGTAAACCTTATAATGAAATACCACAACACAAACTAAATAGGAGAGATAAATGGCAAGCGAATTATTTGAAAAAGGTCTTAAAACACGTCGTGAAGTATTAGGCGCAGAATATGTAGATGCATCTATCAAAAATGCAGATGCTTTTACCCAAGAATTACAAGAGTTAGTTACTTCATATTGCTGGGGTGATATTTGGAATCGTCCCGGTTTAGATCGCCGTACTAGAAGTTTTTTAAATCTAGCAATGTTGACAGCTCTCAACCGTCCTCATGAAATCAAACTTCATGTTCGTGGTGCTATTAACAATGGATTAACAAAAGAAGAAATTAAAGAAGTATTTCTTCAGTCAGCAATCTACTGCGGTGTACCAGCCTCACTAGATAGTTTTAGAGTTGCTAAAGAAGTTTTTAAAGAGATGGGTATCTAAAGTTTCTTTGTTTACCAGAAAGGACTGTTAACTAACAGTCCTTTTTTTCATTTAAAATCTCGTTTTGCCCTTATTGGAATAAAGATGTCCCCTAGTTCTACTCATGTTAAAAATCAATATTTCTTCGTTGATTTTTTGAAAACTATTGCTGTTCAAATTATTATCTTTCACCACTTGAGTAACTATGGAATTATTCCTCTTAAAGTACATGATATTTTTCCACAGTTTATTGATTTCATTGGCTTACATGGAAGGTATGCAGTTCAAATATTCTTAGTCATAGGTGGTTACCTTACTGCCAAAAGTCTTCCATCGTCTTTAGAGAAATACGGTCTACTTAAATCAATCCTTAATCGCTATTTAAGATTGGTACCGGCTTACATGGTTGCAATCATTTTTACTATTGTTTGTGCTGCGGTTGCTAGGTCAGTGCATTATGAGGAATATATCGGTGAGCAAGAAACTATTTTTCAAATATTTGCCCACTTTTTTTTCTTACAACATATCCTAGGATTTGAATCAATATCCTTAGGAGTTTGGTATGTAGCAATTGATTGGCAACTTTATATTTTTATTGCCTGCCTCCTCTATGGTTTTAAGTCTTTTAAAAGAATGTTTATTTTATTACCCATAGCTATTGCGGCCTCCTTACTGTTTTTTAGTCAATATCCTCTTTATGAAGACTACTTTATTTATTTTGTCGGGGCATACGGCCTTGGAATAGTGGCATATCTAGCTGAAGACTCTACCCACCCAGAAACTAGAAAACCGGCAAGAATTATCCTTATTTTTTTTACAGTTTTAATCCTCAGCGACACATTCTTTGAACTACAAATAAAAAATATTATTGAAATAGTGTTGGCAATATTACTTTCTTTATTTGGTAAAAAAACATATTCCTCATTCAATAATCCAATATTTAAATTATGCGTTTGGTTTAGCCAAAGATCATATTGCGCATTCCTGATTCATTTTTCTTTACTCTTGCTGGGTAACTCCTTGTACTATCATTACCAATTTCAAAGTTCAGAAGTAGCTCTTTTGTTGATGCTAATAATTTGGATATTTAGCTGGATATTTGCACATATTCTTTATCTTGCAGTTGAACTTCCCTCTAGGAAAATTCAACTGCGATAAATTTACATCAAGTACTGAGGAGATTACGTATGTCTTCAAAAGGCCTCTTTTGAGAGCCAGCTACCGCACCACAGGTTAAATGGTGATCATATACGCTTACCCCCAATCTAAGTTCATCTTGCTCTAAAACCGCATTTCTAAATCCTTTATTTGCAATGTTTTGGATGTAAGGAAACGTTGCATTAGTAAGCCCATGAGTAGATGTGATTGGAACAGCTCCAGGCATATTTGCCACACAATAATGAACTACGTTATCAACTATGAATGTAGGTTCATCATGAGTTGTTGGTTTAGATGACTCAAAACATCCACCTTGATCTATGGCAACGTCAACAATGACACTACCATTCTTCATGCATTTCAAATCTTCTTTTTTCACCAACTTTGGAGCGCTACCGCCGGGAACTAGTACTGCTCCAATTACAACATCAGATACTTTTAATAATTGACTCAAACCAAACTCATCAGCATATAAAGTCCTGACTTTATTCCCATAAATCTGATCTAGATCTCTTAATCTTTGAATATTTTTATCCATAACAGTAACATCAGCGCCCATACCAATTGCAATTTGTAATGCGCTCGTTCCGACAATTCCTGCACCGATGATGAGAACTTTTGCAGGAGCGACTCCAGGGATTCCAGACAGTAAAATGCCAGAGCCTCCCTGCTTCTTCTCAAGGTGGTGAGCAGCAGCCTGAACAGCCAACCTGCCAGCAACTTCACTCATTGGGGCTAATAAAGGTAAAAAACCATTCTTATTGGTTACGGTTTCATACGCAATGGCACGTACCCCACTGGCAATCAATCCGTTCGTTTGTTGAATATCAGGAGCTAAATGTAAATAAGTAAACAAGATTTGCTCAGGTCTTAGCTTCTCAATTTCATTTGCTTGAGGCTCCTTTACTTTAACAATCATCTCTGCTTGCTCGAAAACTTCTGAAACATTACAAATAGTAGCCCCTTCATGAACATACTCTTCATCTGAGACTCCTACTCCATGACCAGCACTTTTTTCAACGAGCATTTGATGCCCTTGTTGAACAAGTTCCTTAATATGTTTTGGTAATAAACCCACTCTGAATTCGCGATTTTTAATTTCTTTTGGAATACCAATAATCATTTCTTAACCCCTATACTTTTGTTTTGTTGATGAAAACCTGCTAAATAAAAAAATCCAATTAAGATCAATAAAATTGGCGTGCCAACGTATACGCCTACTCGTGTTTTCTCATGAAAAGCTAATAGTGCTATAACAAAGGCAATCGAAGCTAGTGCTAACCATGAACCATAGGGCCATAAAAAACTTTTATATTTAAGTTCTTTAATTTCCTCTTGGTTCAATCTTTTTCTGAACATCAATTGCGTAATCAAGATTGCTACCCATACCATTAAGCCGATAAATGTTACCGCTGAGGTAATTAGTAAAAATGCTTCATCAGGTACAAAATAATTTAAAAGTGTCCCAAAACTTGCAATACAAACCGTCAACAAAATCGCCATAAATGGAACACCTGTTCTTGAAATTTTTTTCATGATGGATGGTGCATAACCATTTAATGACAGCCCATATAAAAGCCTTCCACCACTAAATATTCCGGCATTACAGGAGGATAGAGCTGCGGTTATCACCACAAAATTGACAATACCAGCCGCCTCTCTAAGACCTAATTTTTCAAACATTGCTACAAATGGACTTCCCAATTGCCCTACTTCATTCCAGGGATAAATTGACAATATGACGAATAAGGCTCCACCGTAAAAAACCAAGATGCGAATAATTAATGAATCGATTGCCATTGGAATGGTTTTCTCTGGATTTTCAGTTTCACCCGCAGATAAACCTATCATTTCAATACCTACATAAGCAAAAATGGCCATTTGTAAGGAAAGTAAAAATCCCTCAATTCCCGTTGGAAAAAATCCGCCGTGTTGCCATAAATTTGCAATACCGATTGGTACACCTGAATTACCGATTCCAGTAAAAATCACGCTGCAACCAATTCCTATCATGGCCATAATTGCAACAACCTTAATAAGAGCAAACCAAAACTCAAATTCACCAAATAGTTTTACCGCAATAAAATTGAGTCCGCCCATCATTGCTAATGAGGAAATAGCCCACACCCATTGAGGTATATCTGGAAACCACATACCCATATAAATACCTACAGCTGTTACCTCAGCAACACCAACAATCACCCAGTAAAACCAATAACCCCATCCAACTAGATAGCCCGCTAACGGATTAACATAATCATTTGCATATTGTGCAAATGATCCAGCGACTGGGTTGTAAACTGCCATCTCACCTAAAGCTCTAAGAACAATGAAAGCAATAATTCCAGATAGCAGATATCCCAAAAGAATTGCCGGACCTGCTTGAGAGATTGCTGTACCAGACCCTAAAAACAACCCGACTCCAATGGTTGAACCAAGAGCCATTAATCGAATATGTCTAGCTTTTAAATGCCGCTTCAAGGAGTAATTACTTGAAGGGATTGTTGATGTATCAATATGATTCAACATTTTTTCTCCTTTTTATGATTTGAGCAACAAAGTCTAAAAAAGAGTTAATTAAATATCTAGTCCCACTAATCTATAAAAATATCAGGATCTACATATTTAATTTTCGATAGAAAATAAAATGTTTTGGAATCAATAGCGCTGCAAATAATAAATTTATTTGCCTACAACTAAATAGGAAATTTCTTACAAAGAAATAATCTAAGATAAATTATGGCTTTGTTACTTTTTGTAAATAATTAAGAGACTCTTCAACTTGATCAATGAGAATCAGACATAAATCATTTGGATTTAATTGTTCCAATGCAAGATCAATCGCTAAAAACTCACCACGAATTTCTTGGATATCTTTAGTCTTTTTTGCACCGACAAGTCCCTCACGAAGAAGGGCCAATACTTCACCATCTTCTCTTCCACGCTGACATTGATCTTGGTACAAGATGACAGAATCAAAAGCTTCACCTAATATTTGTGTTTGAAGTCGTATGTCCTCATCCCTACGATCTCCTGCGCCTGAGATGACAACATGTCTGTTATTCGCAGGAAATGCGTTTGTCGCTTGAACCAGGGCACGTATTGCATCAGGATTATGTCCATAATCCGCAATCACTGTTGCGCCTTTATGCTTGAATAAATTAAATCTTCCAGGAGCAGTTTTTGCATCACTAACAAAACTAGCTAAACCCTGTTCAATCAATTTCCAGTCTATATTTAATGCCCATGCTGCGCCAACTGAGGCAAGTGTATTTTCAACTTGAAAGCCAATTTGACCATGATCTGTAAGAGGTATATTTGCTAGCGGAATTCGGTGAATAATTTTGCTACCTATCGCTGCAATAATCTCATCCTTTTCACGGAATAAAACTTTTTTTCCTTGCGCACGATGTGTAGAAATTACAGGGTGGTGCGAGTTTAAAGCAAAGTATATGATTTGTCCTCTGCAAGTCTTTGCCATTTTGACTACCATTGGATCCGCAGCATTCAATACCGCATGACCAGATGGGGCGACATTCCTGACAATAACGCCTTTTACTTCAGCTAATTCTTCTACTGTTTCGATATAACTCATTCCTAGGTGATCACCTTCACCAATATTGGTGATAACTCCTACGTCACAAGCATCAAAACCTAAACCCTCACGTAAAATCCCACCCCTTGCAGTTTCAAATACTGCAGCATCAACTTGAGGGTGCATCAACACATTTCTTGCGCTTTTTGGTCCACTGCAATCACCCGTATCAATTCTTTCATCCTCAATATAAACACCATCTGTAGTTGTCATTCCAACGCGATGTCCATGAGTTCTTAATACGTGCGCAATTAATCGAACAGTTGTTGTTTTGCCATTGGTACCAGAAACTGCTACGACTGGAATTCGACCATTTTCTGGTGTTGGATACATCATTGAAATAATTGCATCTCCAACAGGCTGGCTTTTCCCATATGAAGGATTTAAGTGCATTCTTAATCCAGGTGCGGCATTTACCTCAACCACTCCACCACCTTGCTCTTCAAGGGGCTTGTAAACTGCTTCACAAACAATATCAACACCACAAATATCTAAACCCACCATTTTTGCGGCCGTAATGGCACTAGCAGCGAGATCAGGGTGAACATCTTCCGTTACGTCTGTAGCACTTCCACCAGTGCTTAAATTTGCATTATTTCTTAATACTACCTTTTGACCCATTATCGGAATTGATTCAGCCTGAAGCCCTTGTTTAGATAGTGTCGCTAAAGCAATATCATCTAAGCGAATTTTCGTCAGAGGTGTTGCATGTCCATCACCACGCAAAGGATCCTTATTAATCTCCTCTACCAATTGGACGATAGTTGATTTACCATCACCAATCACTTGGGGAGGGTCACGCCTTGCCGCAGCAATTAATCTATCTCCAACAACCAATAATCGAAAATCTTGGCCAGGCATATAACGCTCAACGATAATTTTTCGGCCATAATGCTGTGCAACTTCAAATGCGGTTCGTACTTGTTCTTCTGACTTAATATTTACTGCAACACCCTTGCCTTGGTTACCATCACGCGGTTTTATAACAATTGTCGAGCCTAACTCTTGAGCAACCTTCCATGCATCATCTGCGTTATCTACAACTTTCCCCATCGGAACCGCAACTCCAGCTGCGTGCAATAAATCTTTTGTTAATTCTTTATCTTGAGCTATCGCCTCAGCAATAGCACTCGTATCACTAGTCTCAGCAGCCTGAATTCTCTTCTGTTTAGATCCCCATCCAAATTGAACAAGACTTCCATCAGTTAATCTTCGATAAGGAATGTTTCGCTCAACAGCTGATTGAACTATGGATCCTGTACTCGGTCCAAGACGTACATCCTCATCTAAATTGCTGAGCTCGTGCAATGCTTTTTGTAAATCAAACTTCTTATTTTCTCTAGCGGCACTCACTAAACTCCATGCCAAATCAAGCGCTAAACGTCCAACAGCTTCCTCGCTGTACTCCACAACGACTTGATAAATTCCTTCATGGCTTGCTTTTACAGTCCTACTAAAAGTAACGGGACACCCTGCCTGCGCTTGTAAACCTAATACAACATGTTCGATAACATGTGCCATTGAAATATGTTCATGGGAAGAAACTGCATTTGAAAAATGAAGTTTAGGGAAAAGTGTACGCAACTGAATTTCAAAATCAACTAGACCTTTAATTGATCTCTCATCTTCTTCACAATAGATAACAGCTTCAATGGCTGTATGTCTACTCCATAAATTTGGTCCACGTAATGCTCGAACGCGCTGTAAATCCATTATGCAATTGCCTCCTCAGGCATAAAAGTTTCAATGCCTGCTTCAATAATTTCAAAAGGCAAATTAATAGCCCAAGTTGCTGCTACAGCAGCTAACATAGCACTTAGTTGATCTTCTTTGGACAAATCATGGATAAAGTTTGAAGATGCTATTGAAAACGCAAATATCTGCTCTTGTCCCTTCATGAGAAGGATTTGACCATCATTAACTGTAACTGATCGACCACCTTGCTTTGCAAACTCCTGAACGACAGAATTGTTACAATTTTTACTGTAATACATAACCTCTGCAGGAGCTATCTCTGCCATTGTTACAACAAACTCATCATCAGCATTTAAAACCGCTACTCCATTTTCTTCAGGAATTAC
>Ga0214170_1000062_pt1 | contig 48911 bp, 44 predicted proteins | sample TroBogEpilimnion_2_FD_153008 | JGI IMG/M metagenome (GOLD analysis project Ga0214170, IMG submission 153008) | Freshwater microbial communities from Trout Bog Lake, WI - 27JUN2007 epilimnion | ecosystem: Environmental > Aquatic > Freshwater > Lake > Epilimnion/Euphotic zone | place: Trout Bog... | reverse complement strand
GAAGGGCACTATGTGATTCAACTCAACACCGCTGCGGGGAGTTCGCTGGCCGAGATGAAGCGACTGGGACAAAAGCTCAGCCAAGAATTTTTAGCGATACCTGAAGTCGCCACCGTCGAGCAACAAATCGGACGTGCCACGCAAGGGGAAGACACCTTTGGGCCGAACCGTTGCGAGTTTCATATCGAACTCAAACCTGGAGCCGACGCCGAGCAAGCTGCCATCGGCCTACACGCCGCTTTGGCCCGTCACCCCGGCACCGAAGCCGAAGTCCTAACTTTCTTAGGCGATCGCATCAGCGAAACCCTCACGGGCGAAGACGCTCCCTTTGTGATTAACCTTTTTGGCGATTCCTTAGCCACGCTCGATGCTAAGGCCTTAGAGGTGAAAAAAGTTTTAGAAAGCATGAAGGCCCCGGCCGCCTCGGAGATTAAGATCAAAGCCGCACCCGCAGAACCTCGCTTACTCGTACAACCTCGCCTCGATCGCTTGGCCGCGTTGGGTCTAAAAGTTCAGGACCTCAATGACGTCATCCTCGCTGCGCTCCAAGGAGATGCCGTGGCCCAATCGCTTGAAGACGGGCAATCCATCGACCTCAGCGTCCACCTTGGGCAAGGACTCGTGGCTCCGGAAGAATTAGGCAACCTCCCCTTACGTACCGCGCGAGGGGCCATGGTGCCCTTGCGCGAAGTCGCCACGATTCAATTAGGCGAAGGACGTAACGCCGTCTTACACGAAGGCGCTCGGCGACGTCAGACCATCACCTGTGCCCCCAAAGACGATCATGCTTTGGCCGAGTTTTCTGCCGCCGCCGAAAAAACCATTCGCGAAAAAGTGTCCTTACCTGCCGGCACCTATTTCGAATTCTCGGGGGACGCCAAGGCCAGCCACGACGCCCAACACGAATTAATCTTACACTCCGTCGTCGCTGGACTCGGAGTGATGCTCCTACTCTTCATCGTCACCGGCCACTGGCGCAACACGGCGCTCATCTTAGCCAACTTACCCTTTGCCTTAGCGGGCGGGGCATTATCGTTGGCACTCGGACAATACTACGGCAAAGCCAGCGGCCTCTCGTTAGGGGCCCTCGTCGGGTTCGTCACCCTCTTCGGCATCACCACACGCAATTCAGTGATGCTCTTGTCGCATTATCAAAACCTCATTGAAAAAGAAGGACGTGAATGGAATGCTTTGACCGCGATGCAAGGTGCGGCGGATCGACTCATCCCCATTCTCATGACCGCGTTGGTCACTGGCATTGGCTTACTCCCGTTAGCGTGGGGCTCGGGCGAAACCGGACGCGAGATTGAAGGCCCGATGGCGATTGTCATTTTGGGCGGACTCCTGACGTCGACCTTGCTCAACCTTCTGATCTTGCCTGGGCTCGCTTTGAATTTTGGGTATTTCGCGGCGACGAAAAACGCCGACAAGTAAAGGCGTGAAAGTCCCGTGAAGTTGCGGGCGAGCAACGGTAAGCACAAGACCTCCCCGAAATCTCCGCCATTTACAGCATCTGCCGTGGTTTAAAAAACGGCGGCATGATTCATCCATCCCTCCTCAGAAAAATCTCTCTTCCATTTATTTTATGCACCCTCGTCCAATCCGCGGATCTTTTTGGACAAGCCGCAAATGATTACGAGGACTTTACACCCAAGCCGATTCCAGAAGAAGTCACACCGCCCACGCCCCCAGCGCCCGAGCCGGAGTATGTCAGCAGCACCAGTTTAGAAATTAAAACAGACACCACCCTCGAAGGCTTAAACGCCGCCTCGGGAACCATCAGTCTCAACCCCGAAGTTCTCGTCGCAGGACCCGTAGCACTCACCTTGAACGTCCCAACAGGCATCTCGTATGTCTATGGAGGCACCGTGTTGCCGCACGACGACGGGGGCGCCCTAGGATTGCATCTGATTAAAACCGGCGGGGGCTCGCAGGAATTAGCTGGCGTCATCCGCGAAGCCACGCCCGAAGCCGCGACTAGGCCGAAGCTCACCGTGGATCAAGGCACGCTGATTCTCTCGGGAAATATTTTTGCCAATCCCGAAACCCCGTGGACGCAGGACCGGAGCGTGCAGGTATTACCGCAGGCGATTTTGGAGATTAAGCGCGATTGGAGTGCGGCCCGAGGCAGTGCGTTCAACACCCTTTCTGGAGCAGCGAAGAACATCGTCGTCGAAGGCGGAACGTTAAAATTTACCGACGCCCCGCAATACGCCAGTCGTGGTTTCACCGTCGGCACTGGCGGCGTCACCCTTTGGACCGACGCTAATTTTACGAAGCCCCTCAGCGAGGGCGCGAACGCTGCGGAGGATTTGATTACTGGTGGCGTGGATGGTGGCGGCTCCGTGACTCTAACGGGCACAGCGGGATCGGTAGTTATCGGCGGGCAACCCACGGGCGGGTCCGAGTTACAAGAAGTCTTGGGCAGTCAGGGCAATTGGCAAGAAACCGCTAAGCTGATTAAAAAAGGCAGCGGCTATTGGAAAGTCGCGGGCAGCAACCTCGGTGGCGGCGTGGAGGTGCACGACGGCATTTTGAGTATCACCGGTCCGAGTCAAACCGCTGGCGCCGTAAAACTCTTAGGCGGCCAGTTGAATTTGGAACACGCCGAAGCCGCAGGGACGGGAACGGTGACCGTGACGCAGGGACGACTTAAAATCAATGCGGACGGCTATGCGAACGAAACCATCGTCGAAGGCGGCGTCGTGGAATTAGGCGGGCATCGCAGTGAAGCCAAGTTGACGCTCGATGGTGGGCGCGTGACTGGCGGGGAGAATTTTGCGGGCGAGGCTATCGTGAAACAATTCCTCGAAGCCTCGAGCCAACTCGGCAGTTTAGGCGGAGGCACTTTGCACATTGCTTCTCAAGGAGCGTTAATCGGGCAAGGCAAAGTGGGCAACGTTGTCGTCGAAACCGGCGGCGGGATTTTCCTCCAAGATGGCATGGGTCCTTTGCAAATGGCCTCGTTGCAGCTTCAGGCCGATACGCTAATTAAAGTCGCCCTGTTCAACCTCGTACCTGCGAACGGCAGTGATGGTACGATCTTGCAAGTCGATGGCACGCTGGACCTCCGTGGGCTGAGTGCGGCGCATCCCCTCAAAGTGAAACTCATCTCCCTGTTCCCAGAAGGCCTTGAAGGATTTGGGGCACTCACCGAAGGCGACCTCGTACGCTTCAGCCTCATCCAGTATGAAAACCTCTTAGTCCCTGGTGATGTCAGCCTCAGCGACTTAATCGTGTTCGACACCAGTGATTTCAATACGGAGAGCTTACTCCAAGCCTTAGGCGGCGAACGACTCACGTTTAGCATTAACCAGAATGCAGGGAGTCAACTCCTCGAATTAACCATCACGTCGGTGCCTGAACCCTCGCACTTTGCAGCGGCCGGTTTCATTTTCATCGGAGCGATCATCGGGAAAAAACTGCGGCAGCGACGCATCACGACGAGCACGCGCACCGCATAATTAGGGTTTTAACCTCACGTTCGCTTAATGTCTAAAGCCCATTTTGTACGTTTCTATTTTTAAGTTTCTAGAATCCGCCGAAGTTGGGCATCTCCTATGAAAAAAATTAATTATCTCCGATGGTTTCTTGCTGCAGCGACGGCGGCTGCTTTGGTGGATCAAGTCGAAGCCGCCAACGTCAACCTCTCCAACATCAACGGCACGGCTGGTAATGCGAGTGGCACTTACCGGTTAGGCATTGGCGACATTGTGATGCAAAACGGTGGCGGCACCGTAGAGTTTTTAAACGACACCATCATCGGAGGTCTTACTGGTACCTCAGGTGGACAAATCAGTTCGGGAACGAGCAGTAGCGGAGTTCAGTACCCCACATTAACGATCAATGTAGCGACTGGCAGTTCTTATAACTATAGCGGGATGTGGCGTCCAAACAGTTGGGACGGTGCTCGTGTGTTGGCTTTAGACATCTATAAAACCGGTGAAGGTACTCAGGAGTTTTCGGGGTCTACCACGGGCTATAACGTCTCCTATAGCACCCGCCCTCAGTTAACGGTCGACGCTGGTACGCTCATCATCTCGGGCTCGATTTTCCACGACCTTACTGGCGTCGGTGGTTATTTTGCCGTGGCTAACACGGTCATGGTTACCGGTGGCACCTTAGAACTCAGGAATAATTGGGACGCTTGGACCACCGGCGCTGCCTTCAATTACGGCAGTATGGGGCCAGAGTCTGAGTGCCTTATGGTCAACGGGGGTACTTTGAAATTCTCGGCGGTAACCCAAAGTGCGACGCGCGGTTGGACGGTAGGTAACAACGGTGCGACCATTTGGGCGGACACCAAATTCACCAAAATCACCGACCCTAACTTTGGCGGCAAAGCGGCCATCGCAGGAAGTAACGGCGGCAATCTCACCCTCACCGGATCGGCCTTAGATTGCTCGTTTGCTGAGAGCGTTGGGGTCGCGGGTACTTGGCAAAATACTGCGAAACTTATTAAGAACGGCACTGGTAGTTGGACGGTACAAGGGGTGGCTCTTAATGGTGGCGTCACGGTCAACCAAGGCACGCTCACCATCTCGGGCGCCAGCACCACCAGTGGCAACATGACCGTCACCGGCGGAACGCTCAATCTCGGAGCCATCAACTCTGCGGGTAATGGCAGCATCATCCTCTCGGGTACGGGCATCGTTAATGTCAGCAGCGCGGGCTTCACCAACACCGCCACACTAACTGGTGGTACTTTGAACTTAAACAACGTGGCCGTGACCTCGACGATTAACCTCAACGGCGGTAACATCACCAACGGTTCGGGCTTCACGGGCTCGCTCATCGTCGGCAATGGCGGGGTATACGATGCGGCGACGAACCTCAAAGGTACGCATACTTATAACAATGGATCGCGCTTGGTCGGTAATGGTACGATTGGTACCGTGCGCTTAAACAGCGGAGCGGTCTTAGCACCTGGTAATTCGATTGGTACTATCAGCATGCGTTCCCTCGCCGTACAAGGCGGCAGCAGTTTCAACATCGAGATTCAAGACCCAACGAAGTTAGCGGGCGTCGGCTACGACACGATGAACATTGGTGGGGCCTTGGACTTAACGGGCCTGTCGGCGAGCAATAAGGCGAAGATTAAATTAATCTCGCTGAACAGCGCAGGCACGGCGGGCGGCTTAGCCAGCCCCATCACCGTGAATCGCAACATCACGCTGATGACTTATGGCAGCCTGACTCAGCCCACGGGCACCAACCTCAGCGACCTCTTCACGATTGATACGTCGAGCCTGACTTACAACGGGTCCTTGGCGGCCAATAGCACCATCTACAATGACAGTGCCAACGGTCAGATTATGCTGCAACTCAGCGCCATCCCTGAACCCTCGACCTATGGGTTCATCATCGGTGGGGTGAGTTTGCTAGCGGGTCTGGCGCGTCGCCGGCAGAAGAAAGCCATCGGCGCCGTCGCCTAAGCGAATCGCAAATTAGATTAAAAAAGCCCGAGGTTTTCCTCGGGCTTTTTCTTTAGTCATTTTAAACCGTACGCGGTTTCACTTCGTAAGCATGGGCAATCTGCCCCTGCTTTAAATCTTTCGTCTCATCTTTAGGTAGGAACGAACGCACGTATTCGACTTTAGTTTGCTGTGGAGTGACGGAGATGCGCAGGTAGCCCGAGCTCGGCAACTTCTTGCCCGATTGATAGCGGTCGTCGTTATAAGCCACGTAACCGTGATCGCAGGGCATCGGCACCTCTTGATAGATCACGCCATCTTTTTCCTGCTGACAATACAAGTGGTCATGCCCTTGGAAGAAAATGTTTACCTTGTGCTTCACCATCAGTTGGTGAATCGGCATTTCCCAGGTCGGACGCTTTTCAGCAAACGACCCCTCGGCCTTGCGCCCTTCGCCGCCCCATTCATACATCCCGGCCACATCCACTCCACCGCGGCCCGTACCCATCACGTGGTGGGCAAAGACAAATTTATACTTCGCCTTGCTGGTCTCGAGCGTCTGCTTCAGCCAGCGGTATTGAGCATCGCCCAGCGTAATCGCCCACCAATCACGATTATGTTTGTCGGCCCCACCGCCACCACCGCCTTTACCGCCGTTACCTCCATAGCCGTTCTTTTCGCCGTAACTCGAATCCACCAAGGCGGGCGAGTGCCAGTAATTATCTAAAATAATAAACAGGGCGTCGCCCCAGGTCCACGCACAGTAATCTTTGAGCAGCCCGATTTCTTTCAAGGGCTCGACGTTACCCGTGTAAAAACCATTGGGGGCAATTGTCGGATAAAGTCGGTTGCGCGCTAATTGCACGCCCACGGCGACATCATGACGCTCATCTTTTTGCAGGTAGTTAAACAGCGAACCCTGCTCATGATTACCATTCATCAAGAAGACCGGGGCCGACTGACCGATTAAACCGAGGAAGGGGCGCTGCAGGTAATAAGGCTCGGCCAGAGAAGCAGGGTTAACCGTGCGCACCTTATCGACGCTGAAGTCATCCCCGATACAAATATGGAAATCGGGCCGATCGGCGGCGGCGGTCTGTAAGGTGCGGGCGTAGAGGTCGGGGTGACTGCTCTGCGGACGTTCGGGGTGAGAGTCGCCTTGCAGGGTGAAAACAAACGAACTCCCGGGTGCGCGTTGGGTAGCAAAGCGACATTCAGGGCGAGCGGTAAAAGCCGACGTGCCGACTTTGCGGGATTGCAGGCGGTAAAAATATTCCGTGTTGGCCGTTAACTGATTGATCACCACTTCGGTAGGCTCGCCTTTGGCTAAAGTCACTGGACCCACTTTGCGGGAGTATTTTCCAGAAGCCGTACCTAGGTCTAGAAATACCTCCATCGCGTCTTTGGCTAGGAAGCTCACGGTCACCTCTTGATTCGTGGCGCGACCGAGCACGACGGAAAGTTGGGCATACTCTGCCAAGTTTTCGGGCAAAACATAATCGCCATGAAAAACGGGGCCGCGAGCCCGAGCGTTGTCGCCGCCACCCCCTTGGCCACCGCCCTTGCCGCCCTTCCCTTTCCCACGGGGCATGTCAGGAGGAGGGGTGTCCTCGGCACGCGCCACCACCCAACCAAACGTGAGGGCCATCAAACCCAGAAACTTGCGGCGGACCAGAGGCGGGAGGGTCTGAGAGGCCCGATAAAAAGGATTGGGCTTAAAAGGCGGGGTAGCGCTCATACTTTAAAATAAAACCACTCAAACTTTATTAAGTTACAAGAAAAGGAACCTTCACCCATCTGTAACGGTCACTATTCCCATGCCCCGCTCTCTCGCTTGCTTGCTTTTAGGCTCCCTCGCCCTCACCGCCCTGGCGGCGTCGGGGCCACACGATTCCGTCATTGGGCCCGACTACCAAGCTGCGCCCGAAATGACCGCCAAGCCGGGAGCGGCCAAGGGGGTCATCCATGATTTCACCATCGATTCCACCGAGAGTAAGATCTACCCCGGCCTCAATGGACCTTATAAACGAAAAGTTCAGGTGTACGTCCCCGTCCAGTATGTAGCCGGAACTCCCGTCCCCTTCATCATCGTCACCGATGGCCCTTGGTATACCAAGCGCGTTGCCACGGCGCTCGATAACCTCATCGCCGAAAAACGCGTACCCGTGCAAGTCGCCGTGTTCGTGCAATCCGGGGGTGGCGACGGCAAAGGCAGCCAACGCGGGCTCGAGTACGATACCCTCTCGGGCAAATACACCGACTTTATCGAGACCGAGATTCTGCCGCGCATCGCCAAGGATTATAAAATCAATTTCAGCAAGAACCCCAGCGACCGGGCCGCCATGGGTGGCAGTTCTGGAGCCGCGTGTGCGTTCACCATGGCCTGGTATCACCCCGAACTCTATCGCCGCGTCCTCAGTTACTCCGGTACGTTCGTAGACCAACAATCGCCCTTCGATCCCAAGACCCCGCACGGTGCTTGGGAATACCATGAAAACCTCATCATGAAAACCGAGCGCAAGCCCTTGCGCATCTGGATGCAAGTCGGCGAGAAAGATAACGGTTGGAATAAAGACGAAGCCTCGTTGCACAACTGGGTCATGGCCAACGAGCGGATGGCTGACGTCTTAGCGAAAAAAGGTTACGCCTATAAATACGTCTTCTGTAAAGGCGCGGGGCACGTCGACGGCAAAGCCGTAGGCCAAACGCTCCCCGCCGCGTTAGAGTGGCTGTGGAGCAATCAATAGTCCTGACGCGCGAGCCTTAGACGAGCTTCTTCAATTCGCCGGTGCTATCGCCGAACTGCACATCATGGATGTCCATGCGGTTCAGCATGCTCACCCACAAGTTGTTGATCGGCATTTCCTTGGCGTATTGAATGCTGCGACCTTGGCGGATCGTACCGCAACCGCGGCCGGCGAGCAAGATGGGCAAGTCGTCGTGGTTGTGACGATCGCCGTCACCATTACCCGAACCATACACAATCATCGAGTGATCGAGTAAGTTGCCGTCGCCTTCCTTCACGGACTTCAGGCGCGTGAGCAAGTAAGCCAACTGCGAGGCATGGAATTTATTGATGTCCTGAATCTTCGCCAACTTCACTGGGTCATGACCGTGGTGCGAGATGCTATGGTGCCCATCGCGAACGTTGATGAAGGGATAGGAACGATTGCTACCCTCATTCGCTAAGACGAAAGTGCAAACGCGGGTGCTGTCGGTTTGGAAAGCCAGCACCATCAAGTCCGCCAAGAGACGCAGGTGTTCTTCGTAGCTTTGGGGAATCCCGGTAGGAGCCTTCACCGTAGCGGGCAATTTAGGTTGCGCCATCGTGCCGGCTTTTTGAATGCGAACTTCTAATTCGCGTACCGCGGTGAAATACTCGTCGAGCTTGCGTTGATCGTTAACGCCCAAGCGAACGTTCAATTCGCGGAAATCATCGCGCACGGAATCGAGGATACTCTTCCGCGCCGCGTCACGGCGGGCACGTTCGACATCGGAGCCCGAGCCAAAGAGACGTTCGAAAATTAATTTCGGACTGATTTCCTTAGGCATCGGCTGAGTGGCCGAGCGCCAGGAAAGGTTCGATTCGTAAATACAGCTGTAACCCGAATCGCAACCACCCGCCAACTTACTTGCGTCGGCCCCGATTTCTAAAGACGCCAAACGAGTCCGATCGCCAATCCGGGCGGCAGCAATTTGGTCGGCCGAAACCCCGGCCTTAATATTAGCCCCGTCGGTCTTGCGAGGCTGAGCACCCGTCAAGAAAGCACTCATCGCGCGAGCGTGGTCACCACCTCCGTCGCCGTGGGCGCGGGCTTTATCGGCCGTCAAACCGCTCAACACCGAGAAATAATCTTTCACTTCCGACAACGGTTCCAGAATCGCAGGCAACTTGGAAGGCAAGGCCCCTTCGGTTGGGACGCGCCAGCCATCCATGTTCACCCCATTAGGAACGTACAAGAAAGCCATGCGGTTGGGGGCGGCTTGCGAAACGGGCGTGTTACCCGCGGCCCAACTCGTCTGCATCCCCATCTGCTCCAGCCAAGGTAAGGCTAGAGTCACGCCGAGTCCTTTGAGGACGGTACGGCGGCTGAGCAGGTGTTCTTTTTTCATAGTAAAGGGAAGGTTACTTCTTCTTCGGGGTATTAGACCCTAATTCTAACTGAGAAGTTCCCCGACGCAAGCGGAAGGGGTCACTCATGATGACCGCATAGATTATCGCCGAAATCCGGTTATCGCCCTTGATGGTCGCTTCCGTGATTTTATCCACCGCGGGCTCGTCGTAGTATTCCAGACCCCGACCGAGGCCATAAATCAGCATTTTACCGGATAAATTGCGGATGAACTTCTCTTTATCACCTTTAATAACCTCTTTGAATTGAGCGGCCCCCGCGAAACTACGGCCATCAGGTAATTTACCAGCTGGGTCGATGGTTGAGCCCTCATCGGTATCGCGCAGTTTGCCGATGGCATTGAATTTTTCGAAGGCAAAGCCGATGGCATCCATGCGCGTGTGGCAGGAGGCGCAGGTTGGATTGGCACGGTGTTGTTCCATGCGTTGGCGCAGAGAACCGGTTAACTTATGCTGCGCTTCCAAAGCAGGCACTTCGGGAGGCGCGGGCGGAGGTGGCGTACCGAGAATTTGCTCCAAGATCCACTTGCCACGTTTAACGGGCGAAGTCCGCGTAGGATTCGAAGTCGCGGTCAAGATGCTCGCTTGCGTGAGCACGCCACCGCGATCGCCAGGAGGCAATTGCACCCGCACAAAATCGCCCGCGCGTTTAGAATTCACCCCGTTGATGCCGTAGAGGTTAGCCAAGGGCAAATCGAGGTACGTGTAATTCGCATCCAAGATATCCATCACGCTACGGTCTTCGCGGAAAATCTCTGTGAGGAATAACTCCGTCTCTTTCGCCATCGAAACCCGCAATTGATCATCGAACTCAGGGAACTGTTTCGTGTCAGGCGAGACGAGCGAGAGGCGACGAATTTGGAGCCATTGCAGACCGAAACTGTTGACTAAGAATTCCGAACGCTTATCTTTGAGCATCCGCTTGGCTTGAGCCAAAAGGTTGGGGGCCAGTTCCTTTTTAAAAGCTAAGTTAAATAATTCCTCATCGGGCATCGAGCCCCACAGGAAATAACTCAAGCGCGAAGCCAGGGCGAAATCGCTGACGGGGTGGGCATCGGCGGCAGTAGGCTGTTCGTCTTGCTCGGCGCGGAAAATAAATTTGGGCGAGGCGAGCACCGTAGCGATCATCGCTTGGGCACCGGCTTCCCAATTGCCACCGGAAGTTTCGCCTGCGAGGAAAACTTTGGTGTAACGCTGTACTTCGGCGGCGGTGGCCGGACGACGGAAGGCACGGCTAACAAACCAGTTCACCATCGCACGAGCTCGGGGTTCGCCCGTTTTACCTTCGGCAAATTCCGTTAAGCGACGTTGCAATTCCGTGCGCGTATCCGAAGGCCCTAGCAGCTGATAGCGGTACGTCCCTACGCGACGCGAACCCTTGCTCATATCGGCGGGAGGGTTTTGCCAAGTAACCGTAAAGGTATGTTTACCGGCCGTTAAATGAATCTTGGCATCGACACGCTCGGGCTTCTTCGAATCCGTCGTGCGGGTTTTCAAGCCCTGCGTCGCCACGATTTTACCATCAACCGACAAAGCCACTTTGGATTCAGGATCGCTCGTGCTACCCATCGAAACCAAGCTCGCGCGGAAAACATAATCTCCGTTGCGGGGTGCTTCGAATTCCGCACTCAAGGCCGGATTAGGATTAAAAATTCGCAACTGACCTTCCGAACGTCCGCGGGGCGTGAGACCATAACCATCGGCATTGAGGCTATCGACATTTTGTCCATCGGCCACCATCGCCTTTTCAGCGATTAGCTCCGCTGCGCCCATGAAACGCTCCAAGTGTACAGGCGAGAACGTCAGCACATCCCCAATGTCATCAAACCCGTAGCCCGTGTCATCGGCCGGAAAATCCGCCGAGTAGTTGCCATCTAAATAGCAGAGGTCGCGGATCGTATTATTATACTCAATCCGATTAAGGCGACGGATGGTGACAGTACCGGGGTCGACCTTGGCCTTGGCGATAGCGCGAGACAGGAGACCTTTCGTAGCCGTTTCCATCGCTTGGATTTCAGCCGAGCTAGGACGCGTCTTGCGATTCGTGGGTGGCATCTCGCCGGTGACCACTTGGCTAACCGCTTCGCGCCAGAGTCGCTGCTGCGTGTAAAAATTCGCGTCATCCTTGATGACTTCAAAATTAACATCGCCCTTCGTCTTATCGTTCCCGTGACAATCCACGCAGTATTTCTCCAAGAAAGGCTGCAGGTCTTTCTTATAATCTTGAGCGGTGGCGACGACTGGCAGGGCGCAAAGTAGCCCAGCCCACATCCAGGGAAGAAGGGGGGCTAAGCGGGGGGGCTGCTGACGGGGTGACCGCATGGTTTCATTTAAAGACAAAACCCTAAAACTTAAGTTGCAAACTAAGCGTAAATTTTAAAAAAAGTGTAAAAGTCTTAATTTTATTCATAAGTTATTTATAATAAATAGGTTAAGTGATAATTTAATCTCCAAAGTGTCCATCCTGCCGCCAAAACCCCTCATTTTATACCTGCCCTTAAGGAGTTAAAGCCTAGCGTGGACAGGAAGTTAGGAAACCTAAGACTCTAAATGGTGTTATAAGCATACCCCACTCCTGATGAAACCCTTTTCCCGTACCCATGCCCTGACCCTCGCTGGAGCCACCCTCCTCGCGGGCGTCATGCCTTTGGCAGCCATGGACCTCGACGGCTTGGTCAAAAACTCGCCCTTCGGACAAAGCAACACTGGCGCCCTCGGGGGTCGCGACACGAAACCCGGCACGCTCGAATTCCGTGGGTTATACGTCGATGCCGGCGTCACCTATTTTAGCATCTACAATAACCAGACCAAACAATCCAGTTGGGTCGCCCAGGGCCAAGCCCCGAGCGGTCCCGTGGCGGTGAGTGTCAAAGATTACGATCCTATCAACGAAGTCCTCGTCATTGAGAACGCCGGTCAGCCCGTGAAGTTGCCTTTACGCCAAGTCACCGTCGGAAAAATCGATACCCCTCAACCAATGGTAGCAGGTGGCTTTAACCAAGCAGCACCGCAAACAGCTCCGGCCGCTTCCAATATCTCAGACGAAAAACTCCAAGCCTTCCGCGATGAAATGCGCAAGCGCTTTGCCGAACGGCAACAAAACGGGGGCAATGGAGGCGATACCAACGGCGGTAATTTTGGCGGTCGCGGCAATCGCAATCGCGGCGGTGATAACTCTGGTGGCAACACCAATAACCGAGGCAATAACAACGGAGCACCCAACTAATTTTTAATCTCATGCAAAACGTTTCCTCTCCAGTCCGCAAAGCTCGTCGTGGCTTTACGTTGCTCGAAATTCTCATCGCCGTCGCCATCGTCGGGATGCTCGTGGGCCTCGCGGTCACGAACACCGATAAAATCTTGGGCCAAAGCCAAGAAGGCGTCGCCAAACTCTTCGTCAACGAATCGCTCAAGACCTCGTTGGTGCGTTACCGCATCGACATGGGCGACTTCCCCTCGACCGAAGAAGGTATCAAGGCCCTCATCGTCGCCCCTGAAGGTAAAACCGACAAATGGCGTGGCCCTTACATGGAAGCCAAAGGCGGCAACCTCCCCGTCGATCCTTGGAATGAGCCTTATCAATATCGTTACCCCGGAACGCATAACACGGAAAGTTATGACCTCTTCTCCAAGGGCCGCGATAAGACGGCGGATACTCCTGACGACATCGGCAATTGGTGAACCCTAAGTCGCTCCAGCAAACGGCTGCACCCTCGGCCCACCGCGGCTTCACTTTACTGGAGACGCTCCTCGTTCTCGGTTTATTTGCGATGCTATCCGTCGTACTCGTCGGCGGATCCGCTTCGCTATTAAAAGGCACCGCCCGCAGCGACCCCGAAGACGCCATCTTGACGCTCATGCAGACCGTGCGTCGGCAAGCCGTCGAGCAAGGGCGCATTTTGGAATTAACGCCCGACGAGAGCGATAAGTCCGACGACGAAATCACACGTTACACATGGGGAGATGACCAAGAGCAAATCTTACCACACCTGGACGAAGTAAAAGTTAAACTCCTGCCGCCGGAAGTGGTCGGGGCGATTTTAATCGGGGGCGTGGCCCAAGAAAAACCTTTGGATAAAGTTCATTTCTATCCCGATGGCACGTGCGATCGCGTGCGACTTGATGTGACCCGGGGCGAAAACCGGCACGTCATCGATATCGATCCTCTCACCTGTGCTCCCTTACCCGCCAAGGAAATCAAATGAAGCACCGCGGTTTCACCCTCATCGAAGTCTTGGTTAGTTTAGCCATTTTCGCCCTCGCGGCGGTCGGGCTCGGGGCCGCCTATTCGAGCGTACTCCAAGCACGCATGGCCTTGAAGCAAGACGAGCAATACCTCGATGACTTAGCACGGACCCGGGCGGCCATGCTCGAGACGATTAACTTTGATAGTTTAGATATTGGCGGAGATGTGAATCTACCGGGCGATCGCAAAGCACATTGGAAAGCCAAAGCCGAACCCACCACCGTGAGCGATTTGTTTAACGTCACGCTGACGATGGCGATTCAGCGTGAAACGAATGGCGAATTCACCCCGGACATTACGGAGACGAGCATGCTGCTGCGCCCCACGTGGTCGATTGTCTCGGATCGTCAAAAGATTATCGATGCCGCCCGCGAACGACTTTTTCAGCAACGCGGCTACAACGAAACCGATCCTGGACCTGGCGGACTTGTCAGTGCTCCCACCCCTTATAAAAACCCCCTCGCGGGCAAAGGCAAAGGCGGCAATGGCAAAGGTGGCAACGGACAAGGCAACGGCAATCGCGGTGGTAATGGCCAAGGCGGCAATGGTCAGGGTAATGGCCAAGGACGCGGCGGCAATGGAGGCAACGGTGGACCAGGCCAAAATGGCAATGGGCAAGGCGGCGGCAACCGCGGCGGTGCACCAGCACCCGGACAAGGAGGCGCCCCCGCGCGGGCGTTCTAACGCATGACCTTCGCTTCACGCAAACAACGGGCCGGCTTCACGCTGATTGAGTCACTCGTCTCCTTAGCCCTCTTGGCGATTTTAATGGTTACGCTCAACTCGTTCCTCTTTTCCATGAGTGAACTGTGGGGTGATCGACGCGACCAACGTTTATTCGATCAGCACGTCCGCGCCGCCACGCAACAACTGCGAAAGACTTTAGAAGCGGCGACTCTGGGACCGGGGGCATCGGGTGTTATCATGCAAGACACCGTGACCAAAGACGGCACCACGGAAGGACGTTTAAATTTCCTACTCGGCGATGCGGGACGCTTGGCAAATTGGCCCGTGTCGCCCCTACCTGACGTGGATTTCTCGCTGTACGTGGATAACGAAAAAGGGCTCGTCTTACAGTGGCAATCCCGACTCGAGCTCGAACGAGACTTGAAAGATTTTCATGAAACGGTGCTCACCCCCTTCGTCACGAGCATCAACTATGAATATTATGATGCCACGTTGAAGCGCTGGCATGTGGAAGAAGCGCCCTTGCATGACACCGACGGCACGACCTGGCTGCAGCCGAACCGCATCTACTTAAACTTTGCCCACGGCAACCTCAAGGCCACCACGTTCATCAACATGCCCATTAAACGGGTAGGAGCCACTCGCCCATGAAGTACCAACGCCGTCGCGGATCAGTGATTATCGTTGTCTTGGTGCTCATCACCTTGGCCTCGCTACTCTTGGCCCGCTTCATGGAAGATAATTCTTTGGAATTATCTATGGCCACGATGGAGGCCGATCGCCGGCGCTTGCGGGCCGATGCCCAATCCGAATTAGAACTCGCCTTGGCGGTCATCGCCGAAATACGCACGATTGATATTAACAAGATTCACGCCCCCTCGCAGGGCTTTGAAGACCCTCATGCCTACGCAGGTTTCCCGCCACGAGATGGCCTAGAAGTCACCTTTGAATACGAGGACGAAAGTTCCAAGCTCCCCCTCGCTATTTTAGATAAGAATACCCTCACGCAATTTTTCTATGCGCTGAACCTCGAAGAAACCGACGCCGAAAAAGTGGCGGATGCCCTCGTCGGCTGGATGAGCAAGACTTACGAATCCATTGAAGAAGACGCCACCGACGCCGCATACCAACGGGCAACGCTTTCTTATCGCCCCGCCCGTCGAGCCTTGCGCTCGTTTGAAGAGCTCCGCTCCATCGGAGTATGCAAAGATTTCTTCTTTGATGAAAAAGGCGACCCCACTCCGTTGCTCGAAGCCTTCAAGTCCTGCGTTAGCCTCTACACCTTTGGCGACACTAACATCAACACCGCTTCAGATACTTTGCTCCTCTGCATCGGCTTAGACGATAAACAGCTGGCGCTCATCCGTGATCGCCAATCGACCATGCAAAAACGCATTGTGGGCACGCCACCCTACTTCCGGGTGACCCAAGAAGTGCGCCAACTCATCGGGGGCGGAGCACCGTTGCAAAACTTTGATGACGAAGTCCACCTCATGTGGGTACGCGTGACGGTCAAGGAAGGCCTCGCGAAGTGTCGCGTCAGCGCTTTGGTCGCGATTCGCACGGATGTTAGTTTTACCGCCCCAGCGGCCAATCCTGACACCAACCCCACGATTAACCTCGGGGGGCAAACCTCGGCCGCCCGAACCACTAATTTCTCGCTCGCCACGGGAACAACTGCCACGACACCGGGGTCAACCTCAGGGTCAGCCACAGCGAGTAAGACGACCTCTAACTCCGCTTCGACCACGAGCACCACAAACCCGACTATCCCTACCACCACCCCTGGCGTTGATCCCCCAGTTGCTTCCACGATGCCCAGCGGCGGCACAGGTGGCCGGCAGGCAAGTACTAGCCTGAACTACCCCTTCCAAATTCTCGCTTGGGAAGAAGACAATGGTCCACCCAAGGAATCGGCTAATAAATCCACACCTATTGTCGTACGCTCCCCCATTAATAAATGAGTTCTGCCTTAAACCTTTTTAATGCCAACCGCCCCAAAGAGGGCGCGGCCCTCCTGCCTGGCAATCGCTTCTTTGTGCGACGTATCGCCATTGAAGGTGAGAACGCTGAGGCCGAAGTGAATTTGGCCCTCGAGACTTTGTCGCCCTTCCCCCTCGAACAAATGCTCGTGGGGTTCGTACTCTCTGAAGACGGCAAACAAGCGCTCGCTTACGCCGCCCACCGTCGGCGCTTCACCCCGGAAGAAAGCTTTGCTTGGCCCGATGATTGTCAGGTGATGCCTGAATTCGTCGCCCTCTGCGGAATTAAGCCCGAGAAGAGTGGCATCGTCGTACACCGTGGCGACGAACGTCTTACCGCCTTAGCTTGGAAAGAAGGCGATGCTTTACCTGCCGCGATTATCGTCGCCGAACTCGCCGATGCGACCGAAGAAAGTATTGCCCAAGAAGCCGCAGATCGCGCCGAATTGCCTAAAGAGTTTTCGCGTCAAGTCGTCACCGGCTTGCTTACCGGTGAATTACGCGATGCAAATTTAGCACTTAAAGTTCAAAATGATGCTAACGAATTCGTCATCCAAAAGCGTCACTTAGATGCTGCGGATATCCGTGACACCGACTTCTTAGCACTCCGTCGCAAAAAAGAACGCACGAACCTTCTGCTCTGGAACGTCGTCCGCCTCGGTGCGGCCGTCATCATCCTCTCTTTTGTCCTCGAAGTCGTTGGTTTAGGCATCAGCTGGCGCACGCGCGATTTAGCTGCAGGCAACTCCCAACGCCGCCCACTGGTTACGGAAATTGAAGCCGCGCAAGGTATTGTCGGCAAAATCGTCGAACTCGGCGTGAAACGTCCCTTGCCTTTAGAAATGCTCTCAATTGCGAACGATCACCGTCCCCCAACCATCGATTTCCAACGGATGAATTGTAAGAGCAATACCGTGATTGAAATCGAAGGTCGCACCAGCAACGCCGGAGATATCACCGTGTTTGAGCATTCCATGGCAGCCCTACCTGAAGTTGCCAGCGTAGTAAATCGCGACATCCGAGCCCGCGAAACTTCGACGACTTTCACCACCGCCATCACCTTTAAGGCCGACGCCCTGCGCAAAGCGATCCAACAACCCAAACAATGAAACACCTTTTCTTTAGTTTTAAACCGCGCGAGCGTTTGATGGCCTTAGCGGCGATTGTCATCGCCGCTTTCCTCTGGTCGACGAGCGCCTGGAGTCGGGTGCGCAGCGAATGGGACAACTGGCAAGCACTCGAAAGTGAAGCCAGCATCCAAAAAGGCTGGCTGAGTAAAGAAGCGAGTATCCGAGCCGAAGCGGCCACGGCCGTACAAGGTCTCGACTCAGGTCACGGTTATGACGAGGCCCGTCTCGTTGCGGAAGCCGTGGCCGCCGCCAAAGAGTCTGGTCTCAACGCCAGCACCGAAGCCCCTAAGACGCAAAAAGCTGGCAAGTTCGCCGTCCACTCCTTGCAGATGAATTGCCGTCGGGCCGACATGGCGAGCGTGGTAAAATTCTACGAGAACATCAGTGCTCGGGCTCCTTACCTGGCGATTGCCCAGATGAGCCTGCAATCCGATCGGGGAAATTCGGGCACCGTGACCATGGCCGTGCAAGTCACTGCTTTAGAATTAATGGAAGCTGCCCCCAAGGTACCCGCGGCGCCAGAAGTTAAGAACGCGGAAGCCCCGGCTGCTCCCGCTAAAGAAGCCGCCAGCAAATAAGCCCAGCCGAAGGCCGCGATGGGCGGCCTCGCTGGACTTGGTTGGTTTAGAAGCGGAAGCTCGAGCTGACCTCGAAGACCGCGGCGACAATCGCAAAAGCGATAAACGCCACGAACGAGAAAGCGGCGACGAGCACCGAAGCCGAGATGGTTTGGGAAATCGCTCCCAACCAACGATCCAACTCGGCGCGATATGAGCGCGCAATGTCTCGCAAACCTGGAGCTAAGTTGCCGGTTTGTTCAGCCACGGCAACGCGGTCTAAGAGCAAACGGGGGAAGTAGCCCGTGCGAGCCAAAGCGCGCGATAAACTTTCTCCTTCCAAGACCCGATCGGTGGCTTCGCGTAATTGCTGGCGCAAGGCACGGTTAGGGGCAGTCTTTTCAGCCAAGCGCAGTGCATCCGCGGTGGTGATGCCGTTTTCCAACAACACTGCCAACGTGTGACAGAAATTTAAAACCGACACGCGCATCACGAAAGCACCCGCTAAAGGCGTCTTCAGCAACAGGGCATCCGAGGCCAATTTACCTTCATCGGTTTGGCGCCAGCGGTAGATGCCAATCGTCGCAATCACTCCCACCACGAGGGCAATCGGAGCCGCAACTACAAATACATCGGCAAAGGTAATTAGCAACTTAGTAGAAAGCGGCAGTTTGCCGCCCAACGACGTCAGCAAAGTTTGCAAACGCGGCAACAGGAAGAGCACAAAGAACAACACGACGCCAATCGCGATGACACAAATGAACAACGGGTAAGCCATGGCCCCGATGAGTTTGCGTTGAAACTCTTTCTGCTCCGTGAAGTGCGTGATTAAGCGCTCCAACACATCGCGGATATTCCCCGTCGCTTCACCCGCAGAAATCAAATTGATCGTTTGGCCGTCAAAGACTTTGGGGAAGGCGCCCATCGCCACCGACAAACTTTGACCTTCACCTAACTTAGCCCAAATCCCCGAGCACAAATTACGCAGGCGAGATTTTTGTAAACGCAGCGACAACAAACGGAGGGCTTCACCCGCCGACATCCCACTGCGAATCAAATCCGCTAAGGCCTCCAAGAACGGCAGTAATTCTGCGGCCGTGGGTTCCATGTCCGGAGAGTTGGCTCCGTCTTGCTTACTATCCTTCGTTTTAGTGGTTCCGACCTCTTCAACATTGAGGGGGCGCAGGCCGCGGCTTTGCAAACGACGCAAAGCTTCGCGACGATTGGCGGCTTCGATGGTGCCATTCGAAGTGGCACCTTGAGCATCGCGGGCACTGTAATTAAACGAAGGCATACGGCTTACTCAGTCGCACTCAAGTTACGGATCAGTTCATCCATGGTCGTTAAACCAGCGGCTACCTTCAACCAACCCGCTTTAGCCAAGGGACGCATCCCGTTAGCCATGGCACGTTCGGTGAGTTCGCGGTTACTGACACGTGCGACGATTAAATCGTGGCACGGCTTAGGATGGAAAATTTCGAAAACACCGACGCGGCCACGGTAGCCCGTGTTGCGACAACGACGGCATCCAACTGGCTCACGTAATTCTTTCACCGAATTTAGTTCGGCTTCACCCATGCCCAAGGCTTCGAGAGCGGGCAAGAGACGCTTGCGATCGACGGGAACGGTGCGGGCACAATCGGGGCACAGACGACGCACGAGACGTTGGGCGATGACCAATTCTACCGCCGAACCCACTAAGAAAGGCTCCACGCCCATGTCGACTAAACGCGTAATCGCACCAGGGGCGTCATTCGTGTGCAAGGTCGAGAACACCAAGTGACCCGTCAACGAAGCGCGAATGGAAATTTCGGCGGTTTCTAAATCGCGAATTTCACCGACCATGATCACGTCGGGGTCTTGGCGCAGCGTACTGCGGAGTGCACTGGCAAAGGTTAACCCAATTTCGGCTTTCGTCTGCACCTGATTGGCACCAGGCACTTCGTACTCGATCGGATCTTCAATCGTCACGATACGTTGGTCGGGCGAATTAATTTCGCGCAAGAAAGCGTTCAACGTCGTCGACTTACCAGAACCCGTTGGACCCGTGACCAAAATAATACCGTGGGGGTAATCGAGAATTTTCCGAATTTGTGCCTGCTCTTCCGCATTCATCCCAATGCGGTTCATGTCGTAGGCTTCTTTGCGTTGATTTAATAAACGCAGCGAAACCGATTCGGCGTAAATCGTCGGAATCGTCGAAACGCGAATATCGAGGACATTCTTCCCATCGCGGAAATTAATCCGGCCGTCTTGCGGCAAACGACGCTCGGAAATATTCAAGCGTGCCATGATTTTGAGGCGCGAGATGATGGCGTCTTGGAAGCGGGCTAAATTATCGGGCAGCGGAACGGCGACCAGCAAACCATCGACGCGGTAGCGAATGCGCAGGGCGCCCTCTTGTGGTTCGAAGTGAACGTCCGTGGCTCCATCGGCGACGGCTTGAGCTAACACGTCAGTCACGAAGCGCACCACCGCGGCATCTTGGTCGGCTTCATTATCCGCGGCCGCCGCTTGGAGGTCGGGCAAATCTTCACCCTCGTCATCTAAACTCCCGGAACCCACCCCGTAGTTATCGGTGATGAGTTGAGCGACGCGCTCGGCGGGAGCAAGATACCAATTAGGACGGCGCGAAGTAAAAGTCGTCACCCAATCCACCGTTTCAGCATCAGGGGGCAAGGCAGCGACTAAGTTCAGTTTACCCGCTTCGGCTCCCGGCAAGAGCACGGGCACCACTTGGGCTTCGGAGGCAATGCGGGCAGGCAACACTTTGACCCCTTCAGGGTCGACGGCGGGCTCTTCAATGACCGTCATGCCTGACTCCGCCGACAGAACTTTTAAGAGGGCTGCTTCATCGAGCCCGAGCGCTTGGGTGAGAAATTTAAAACGACCCTCCCGTGGCAGCTCCAAGAGGGAGGCCGTCATTTCGGGAGTTAATTTTTCGGCTAATACCTGAGGCAAGCCGTACCGAAGCGCGGTGGCCATGGTTACTTTTGTTCTGCAGGTTTGGTAGCTTTCGTGGTGTCGTCTTTCGTAGAATCCACAATCGCATTGAACGGATTGCTGGTAGGAGCATCCGTGGGCGACTTCTTACCTTCAGGATTATAGGGAGGCAACTTACGCTGAATAATCTTAACCGTCTCTTCGCCAATCTCCGTAGCGCGAATGCGGTTCAACGAATCTAAATTGTCGACCGCATCGTTATTCAACACGTAAGGACGCAGGAAGACGACGATTTCGGTACGCACGTCATCGGAATTACCGCCACCCAACCAGTCGCCGATGAAAGCAAAGGGCCCAAGACGATACTTGTTCACTTGCTTGTTACGACGCTGCAGACCCCCGAGCACCACAATTTCGCCGCTCATTGCGGTGACAAATGAATCCGTTTCCCGACGGCCGATGACAGGCTGATTATTGCCGTCAATCTGCACTTGCGAAAGCACGTCTTCCACCATCGCGGAAACTTGGAGTTGCACGGCCCCATCTTGACCGATGAGCGGTAAGATTTTGAGGGTGATACCAATGTCGCGTTGGGACACCGTGGAAGTCGTGGTCCCGGGTGTCACCGTCGAAGCGGTCGTACCCGTGATCACAGGACGAGATTCACCGACGAAGATGGTCGCTTCTTTATTGTGCGTGGTGGTGATGGAAGGCACCGAAAGAATGCGGGTGTCGCTCTTCGTAGGATTCGTAGAGAGCGACAGAATCCCGGCGAGATTACCACTGGAGTTAATCGTCGCGGAGGTACCAGCCCCACCCGTACCCGTCAACGTGCCCCCGGCAAAGGTGCTCGAAGTCCCTACGAGCTTGCCGTTATCAAGCGTCAGACCGAGCGCATTGATTCCGCTCGTCTCTTGGTCTTCCAAAGTAATTTCCGCCACCATGACTTCGATGCGTACTTGGGGTAGCACGACGTCAATCTTGTCGATGAGTTCATGCAGCAAGTGCAAGTCGGACTTCGTACCCGAGACCACGACGGAGTTACTCCGGGCGTCAGGAATGACCGTAACCGTGGCACTAAATTCATCGGCCCCATTTTGATTAGGACCATTGGCACCGGCGGCGTTGGCAGCGGCACCAGGAGCGGCGCCAGGAGCGGCGCCAGCAGCGGGAGCCCCCGTCGCACCTAAGGCGCGATTCGTACCACTCGCACGCGTCGTGCTGTTACCCGCACGCGTAGCGGCGGCGGTTTGACCCGTGATTAACTGCGTCAGCAAGGTAGCCACATCCGTGGCCACGGCATGTCGCAAGAAGACCACGTCGGTCTTGGTGTTCGGATCCGAATCAGCGTCCAACTGACTAATTAAGTTATCAAAGAAACTATGTTGTTCGGGCGAACCCATGATGATGACGCGATTGGTGCGATCATCCGCCGTGAAACTCGTCCCCGTACTTAAGCGGAAGGGCGCAGCCCCTTGGGTCGCGGGCGTGCGCAACAAAGCCGTCAGTTTAGCCACCGTATCGGCTGCGGTAGCATTCTTCAGGGCATAAATCTTGGTGGTGATGGTATCTAATTGCGGGCGATCTAATTGTTGCAGCAGCATTTCAATCTTTTGCAGATTGGTAATCGAATCCGTGACGAGCACGGCGTTGTTGCGGCTGAAATAAACGGGCGGATTCGCCAACGTGGAGTTGAGCATGCCCGTAACTGGCTGGATAATCTCTTGGCCGTTGGCGTGCTTAAGGACAAAAATCTTTGAAGCTACGCGACCGCTTGGAGGCATGGTCAGGGTGCTTTCCATGATCAACATCGGCGACTCGGCCTTGGCGACTTGATTGGGAACGACTTTTAAGAATTTATCGCCCTGCTGAATGACCGAAACGCCGTTGAGGCTTAACAAAGTTTCTAAGGCGAGGAGCGCATCATCACGCGTGATGTTCGCAGGCAACGACAGCGTGTAGAGGTTGGCGGGCAGAGCTTGAGGGCGGAGCACGCTCTTGCCGGTCCAGCGTTGGAGCAATTCGAGGACTTGCGAAATCGTCTCGTCGCGCAACACCAAGGGGCCAACCTTGTCGCTACCCGACAACGAAGGAAGGGGCACGGCGGCGACCGTTCCAGCGACAACCACAGGAGTGCTCGCAGCAGCAGGCGCTGCCGGCGTGGCGGGCTTGGCAGCTGCACCAGCCTCTGGCGTCGCTTGGCCTAAAAATGTAATGGGCAAGGCGAGGCCTGCTAAGTAAAGCCCTGCAACAGGGACGGCATGACGCAAAGGGGTACGATGCGAGGTAAGTCGAGACGCAGACATAAGGGTAAACTCTGATAACAGCATGAACTCAAAATAGTTCGATTACTTTTCACCCTTTTCTGAGGAATTTCATGCCAAAGGCCCCTTTCACCCTAAACCGGTCGTAAAAGGCTTAATTTAGTGAACATAATTTCACCTTTTTCTTGCCATATCCCCTAAAACACCATCTTTAAGGTCCCTTTTACCTTCATGCGTGACGATATTCCAGAATGGCTTGGAAAGCCACCCCGGCGCGGCTCGGAAGCCTGGGCTAACTGGCTCGAAAAATGGCGCCAGTACGCTCGCCAAGAACTGCGCGATACCACCTGTGACGACCCTGAGTTTGATTTTGGCCTCCTCTCCGAAGAAGAACGGTGGCGCGTCGGCCTAGGTCTCGAAATCCGCAAGGCAATCGCCCTCGGTCAAAGCGCGACCGCCCCCGCCCTGCCCATTAGTCGCAAAGTCAGCGATCACTTACATGCCTCCGCCGTGGCTTGGCTCGTTGGTCGCTCCGTGCGCTCGCCGATTCCCGACGAGACCTTTCAAAAAATTGGTCAATGGGTTGGTGAACGTGAAAACCCCCGGCGTCGGCGCATCGCCCATGGCATCCGCTATGGCTTCATCGCTGGCATTGGTGGCGAAGCGGCAACGCCCTCTTGGTCGACGCCCGAGTACGTCATTGCGTATGAGGCGGCCTGGGAGATGGGGAACGCCATCGCCATCGAACAAGACCCACGTGGATAAAACCTTTGGGGGGTTGCGGCCCCTCAAAGTTCGGGCAGGCTAATCCGTCCTATGGACCCCTTGTATATCGTACTCATCACCTTCCTCGTCGTGGTTGGTGCCTTCGGCGTTAGCTTGCTCTACTTTAAATCTAAAACTCCGACCAGCGAGCCGATGGGGGCAAATGTTTTGGCAGAAAGTCTGCAGCAGCAATTAATCGAAGTTAAAAATAAAAATAATGCTTTAGAAGCTCAACTCAGCCAAGCCGTGCAAAAAGCGGCGGGGCTCGAGGCTTCCTTAGTAGCCGCCGAAACGGCTAAAAATAAAGCCGAAGAAAATCGTCTCCTGGATTTAGCTCAAGCCCGGGCCGCGGCGGAAGCCGACCTCGAAAAAGCGGAACAGCGTTTTCAAAAAGCGCTCGATGCGATGAAAGCCACTTTTGAGAAGACAAGTCAGGATGTGTTGAAGGGCATGACACCGGACGTGACGAAAGAAGTCGCCAACAAAGTCGATCCGCTGATCAGTCAAATTCAAACAACCCTCAACGAGTATCGCAAAACGATTAACGATAAATTCACCACGCAAGACCAGTCGCTCAATCGCGTGAACGAGCAAATGGATCTCCTGAAGAAGTCGTCGGAGACTTTAGCCAAGAACACGGAAAGTTTTACCGCCGTCCTCAAGTCGTCGTCGCACCGCGGCAAGTGGGGCGAAGTCACGTTGCGTCGGGTAGTAGAAGCCGCGGGCCTCAGCCCTCACTGCGATTTTGCCGAGCAAGTGAAACAGGACGATTCGCGCCCTGACCTCATCATCAAACTCCCGGGCAACCGTTGCATCATCGTCGATTCCAAGGTGCCTGAATTCGATCGACCTGAAACCGAAACGACAGAACAAAATCGCCAAGAATTCGTGCAAGCCCATGCCAAAAAACTCAAGGACACCATCCGTGATTTGGCGAAACGCGACTACCCTGCAGTGATGGCTAAAAACGGACACCTCGCTCCTTTTAACCAAGTCATCCTCTTCTTGCCGGCAGAATCTTTGCTGAGTGCCGCCTTGGAAGGAAACCCTGATTTAATCCTCGAAGCACAGAAGGAGAAGATTCTGTTAGCCACGCCCGCGACCCTGATTGGCTTCCTCGGGGCCATCCACCTGGCTTGGCAACAAAACCAACAAGCCGAGAATGCGGCCGCCATTGCCGCAGAAACCAATGAGTTGTTCAAACGGGTCGCCAAGTTCGTCGATCACATCGTCAAGATTCGGAAAGAATTAGAAGGGGCTACTAAGGCGATGAACGATGCCATCGGTAGTTACGACCGTATGGTGTTACCTCAGAGTGAAAAATTAAAGAAGCTGGGAGTAGCTCCGCAAGTCGACCCCTTACCCAGCATCGCTCCCCTCGAAAACACCCTCCGCGAACTCAAGCAATAGGCTGACGCAACCCTGCTGGTGGAGCCGATGAGGTTCGAACTCACGGCCTCGTCATTGCGAACGACGCGCTCTACCAGCTGAGCTACGGCCCCAAACAGCAGGAAGATTTATGGATGCCAAACCCTACGATGGGGGTCAAGTTTAGATGCCTTGTCGCTTGCTTACCTGCCGGAGTCTCCTAATTTAAAAGTCTCATCTTTCTTTTTATGCGCGTAGCCAAAGACACGGTCGTAGGCCTAGAATACACCCTCAAAGACGACAAGGGTAACGTCCTCGATGCCTCCGGCGATCGCGGTCCTATGGAGTACCTCCATGGAGCCCAAAACATCATCCCTGGATTAGAACAAGGCGTCGAAGGCTTGGCAGCGGGCGACACCAAGAGCGTCGTCGTGCCCCCACAACTCGCTTACGGTGAATACAGCGAAAAGCTTTTGCAGAGCGTCCCCTTAGAACGCTTCGGCACGCACCCCGTGGCCGTGGGAATGCGTTTTCATGCCGAGACCAACCTCGGGATGCGCGAACTTTTGATTAAGCAAATCAATGGCCAAGAAGTGATCCTCGACGGCAATCACCCGCTGGCTGGTCAGACGTTGCACTTCGATATTAAGGTCACCTCCGTCCGCGCGGCGGAACTCACCGAACTCGCCCACGGCCATCCCCACCAAGAAGGCGGTTGCTGCGGGGGTAGCGGCGGTGGTTGTGGTTGTGGCAGTTCGGAAGGCAGCTGCTGCAGTTCCGAAGGCGGCGAAGGTTGCGGCTGTCACTCCGAAGCGGCGAGCCAAGAGAAGCAAGGTGGTTGTGGCTCCGAAGGTTGCGGTTGCGGACACTGAGCCACTCCGCCCTCGTTTAAAAAACCGCCTGAACCCAGGCGGTTTTTTATGCCCAGTGCCAATTAAGATTAATAACAATATCGGGGTGGAGCGATTGCTTCACCGGACAAGCTTCGGCGGCACGGATCAAGCGGGCCTGTAATTCGGGGGCAATCCCCGCGGGCATCTGAATGGCTAAATCTAATTGGGCGATACGGCGCGGCGGCTGCGTCGTCATGTGTTTCTCCACCGTGATGGTTAAGCCTTTAAAATCCTGTCCCAAGTTGCGGGCCTGGATGCCCAAAATCGTCATGATGCAAGTCGCCAGCGAAGTGGCCGTCAAATCCGTCGGCGAAAAGGACGCGCCCTTCCCTTGATTATCCACGGGGGCATCGGTGTGTAAAATCACGCCCGAGGGGCCATGCACGGCCTGGTTACGCAAGTCACCTTCGTAGGTACAAACAATTTTTACGCCCATAGACAGAGCGTAAAGTCACTTAGTAAAACTGACCAGCCAAACCTCGCTTACTTAGGCGTCGCCGTCTTTACCGATAGCGTCCACGGGGCAGCCTTCCAGGGCTTCCATGCACTTATCGATATCTTCTTGAGCCGTGGGCTGGGCAAAAACGTAGGTGTAACCACCGTCATCTTGGCGAGCGAAGAATTTAGGAGCGGTCTCGCGGCAGAGATCGCAATCGATGCACTGCGAATCTACGTAAAATTTTCCGGCAACATTTTCCGGACGCTTGTCGTTTTTATCAGCCATGGATGAGTAAAAATTGCGAGGGAGGAGAAAAGTGTCAAGAGCCCGAGTCGGGTGGGCGGACCATCACCATCAAGCGATAAGGTCCCCAAAAGTTTTGCCGACCGGCCAAAAACGCCGCCGAAAGGTGGTCGGGGGTCCCATAGGTCACCAACATCTTAACTTGTGGCTTTAAATTTGGGCGCAGTCCGAGACCCGCGTAGCTATCGGTGGACTGCAGGGGCTTCACCACCACAGATTCCACAGGGAGTTCAAATTCTTGAAGAATCGCTAAGCGGACGCGGCTGTGGGTGGCCTCATCGACCCCCTCCCAGCAGAACAAGGACTCCATGGCTTTGGCATCATGCTGTTCGTAAGCATGATAAAGCGCTTCGGCCAAATGGAGTTGGGCCCGGTGGTTATACCAACTCCAAATAAAAAAGGCACTCAGCCCGAGGACGACTCCGAGCAGAGCCGCGGAAAAGCGACGCCAAAAAGTCTGGGAGAAGAGGGAGGACACTTTGGGAGATGGGCGTTGACCGTCTTAATTAGATGGCCGATAAGCAAAGAAAAACCATGTCGTCCGCAAACAACCCCTCCCCTGATTCCAGTCGGTATGCGGCCCGGGGTGTTTCCGCGTCCAAAAGCGAAGTCCACGCCGCGGTGGATCGCCTCGACCGGGGCCTTTATCCAGGGGCTTTCTGTAAGCTCACCCCCGATTACTTGACCCATAGCCCTGAGCACTGCGTGGTCACGCATTCCGATGGTTCGGGGACGAAAGCGCTTTTAGCTTACCTGTGGTGGAAAGAAACCGGCGACGCCTCGGTGTTCCGGGGTATCGCCCAAGACAGCATTGTGATGAATATCGACGACCTTTTATGCGTCGGCGTGACTAAGGGCGTCATCCTTTCCTCCACCATTAACCGCAATGCCAAGGCCATCCCAGGAGCGATCTTAGCGGAGCTAATTGAAGGTACGGAAGAAGTTCTCGCAAACCTGCGTGAACAGGGGCTGGACATCCATTCGGGTGGGGGCGAAACCGCCGACGTCGGCGACCTAACCCCGACCCTGACCGTGGATTCAACCGCCACGGCCATCATGGCACGAAACACCGTCGTCGATGCCGCCCGTATCACCCCAGGACTAGCCATTGTCGGCATCGCCTCAGGCGGCACCTGTTCCTACGAAAAGGGCGAAAATAGCGGGATTGGCTCTAACGGCCTTACCAGCGCCCGGCACGAATTGCTCTCGAAGTATTACGCCGAAAAATATCCCGAAACCTTTGATAAGCAAACACCTGCAAACTTAGCTTATTGTGGACCGCACCGACTTACCGACCCCCTTCCAGGATCCCAACTCTCGGTAGGGCAGGCGTTGCTCTCGCCTACGCGGACCTACACCCCTTTTGTTATTAAACTCCTCCAACTCTTAGGCCCTAAAGAGGTTAAGGGGATGGTTCATTGCTCCGGAGGCGGCCAAACCAAGTGCAAGCGCTTTGGGACCAAGGTTCACTTCATTAAAGACAACCTTTTCCCCACGCCCCCGATTTTTGCCGAAATTGCTAAAATCAGCGGGACCGACGCCCAAGAAATGCACCAAGTCTATAATATGGGCCACCGCCTCGAAGTTTACCTAGAGCCCCAGCATGTCCCAGCCGTCCTCGCTTTAGCAGCCAGTTTGAAACTTGAAGCGCGCGTCGTCGGCCGCACCGAAGCTTCCACGCAACCCAACGGACAAAATCATATTACCCTTGATACCAAAGGCGGAAAGCTCGTTTACGCCTAATTGTGAATCAGACGTAAAAAAGCGATCGGTGGTCGGGCAGACAGGACTCGAACCTGCAACACCTTGGTCCCAAACCAAGGACTCTACCAATTGAGATACTGCCCGAAAACCGATGACACACGCTGATTTTGTATTGCCGTCCCTGTCAATCCGCTAATCTCCAACTGTTCCAACCCGCCTAAAATTCATTATATGGAAAACGATAGCATCTCAACCTCCTCCTCTGAATCCAAACTGCCCCTCATCGTGGGTATCGTTGGTTTCGCTCTCGGTGCCGCTGGCCTCGTCCTCGGCATCAAAGCCAAAAGCGCTGCACAAGCTGCTTCTGACGCTGCCGCTGACGCTGGCAAGCAAGTCGCCGAGCTCAGCTCGACGATCGCTTCCAAAGCGAGCGCCGCTGACGTCCAAGCCATCGCTGCTGATTTAAGCGCGGTGAAGCAAGGCGTGGAGGCAAACAACAACGCTCTCAAAGCTTCGATCGAAGAATTACAAAAGGCCGTCAAGAAGCCTGTCGCTACCACGGGTGACAAGAAGACCGACGGCGGCAAGTCCTCGCAAGCTGCGGGTCCTGGCGAAGTCGTCGTAGGCAAGGGCGACACGCTCTCCTCGATCGCCAAGAAAGCCGGTCTCTCGCTCAAGGCTCTCCAAGATTTGAATCCTTCGGTTAATCCGAACAAGTTGCAAATCGGTCAGCACTTAAAGACCAAGTAAAACTTTCGCATGTCGGCGCCCTCTCGCTGGAACATCCAGCACGAAGCGCTCTACGCCGACTGTAAAGTTTTCCGGGTTTTCAAGGAACACTGTACGCACCCTCTCGATCACCGAGAGGGTGATTTTTTTGTCATCAAGTCCAACGACTGGGTGCTGGCGCTGCCGATCACGACCGAAGGTAAATTAGTCATGGTGCGCCAATACCGTTTCGGTCGACGGAGTCTTTCGCTCGAACCACCAGGTGGTATCATCGACCGCAAAGAAGATCCCTGTAACGCCGCCGCCCGCGAAACGGCTGAAGAAACAGGCTACGCAAACGGACAAGCCACGCTGCTTGGGAGTTGTGCGACCAACCCCGCCATTCAAGCGAATCAATGCCATTTCGTGCTCCTGGAAGGCGTCACGGCTACAGGCCAAATCTCGCCCGATGCTCACGAAGAAATTGAAATTGTTTTACAAAGCCCGCGCGAAGCCCTCGCCGACGCGCAAACTAATCCCGAAACTCACGCGCTCGCTTTGCTCGCCCTTTTTCGTCTGCGCCAAGCACGTCCCCAACTTTTTCTCTAATGCCCACTCGAATTAAAGCTCCCGGTCGCACCGCCGACCCCGTACTCGTCATCGGCTCCATCGCCTACGACAATATCATCACGCCCCACGCGACGGGTGAAAATATTTTAGGCGGGAGTGCTGCCTATGCGAGTTTGGCTGCGAGTTACTTTGCACCCCCACAACTCGTGGGCGTCGTGGGTCACGATTTTAAAAAGCGCGATCGCCAAAAACTTTTGCGCCGCGGCATCGACCTCTCAGGTCTGACCACGGATGAATCCGGCAAAACGTTTACGTGGAAGGGACGCTACCACGAAAATTACAACCGCCGGGATACGGAAAATTTACAGCTGAATGTTTTTGAAAAATTTCACCCGCACTTAAACGCACAACACCAAGTCGTACCTTATGTGTTACTCGGAAATATTCGTCCGAGCTTACAACTTGCCGTCCTCGCGCAACTCACTGCGCCGCGCTTCATCGTCACGGATACGATTGATATCTGGATCGAAACCCAGAGCGAAGCGTTGAAAGAAGTGATTCGTAAAACCGACTTACTCATCATCAACGACACCGAAGCTGGAAAACTCACGGGAGAAACCAATGTACCTATCGCCGGCAAACGTTTGTTGGAATTAGGTTGTCGGGCGGCGATTATTAAAAAGGGCGAACACGGCGCATTGCTCTTCCACCCGGAAGGCCTGTTTGCCTTGCCTGCTTATCCCGTGACCGAACTCCGTGACCCCACTGGAGCAGGAGATAGTTTTGCCGGGGCCCTCCTCGGACACCTCGCTGCCACGGGCAAAACGGACTTTGCCACCCTCCGTCAGGCCATGATTTACGGCACCGTTGTCGCCAGCCTCACCGTAGAAGCCTTTTCGACCGACCGACTGACCGACACCGGATGTCGCGAAATCCGCCGTCGCCGGAAAGAACTCCTCCGAATGATTAAGGTCTAGCCCCTTGGGCGTCGACCCAACCAGCGCCAAAGCAGCACGACTACCACGAGGGTAAAGACGATATCGCCCACTAAAATGGGCCAGATCGCGGGTAGTTCATGCGTCATGACAACGTAAAGAAAACAGCCCACTTGCAGGACAATGGCGGCAAAGAGCCAAGGCACGAGACGGCGTAATTTTTGTAGCGGGTCAGAGCTCACGAGGAAGTGCGGCGGTAAGATTCAGCTAAACCAAGTAAAGTGATATGGGGCTCCCAACGGATTTTCCCAGCCCAGGAAGCGGGCAAGAACGCGGCAGTGCCACCGGTGGCGATGACGACGGGCGTCTGGCCGTCTCGCTGCATTTGTTCTAAGACCGACGTTAAGAGCGCACCAATCATGCCAGCGAAACCAACGGCACAACCCGTTTTCATGGCTTCAATCGTCGAACGACCAATCGCCGCGCCGCCTAATAAATCAGCGGGATCCAAGGCAGGTAAAAGGGCGGTTTGCTCGTGGAGGTAACGCGTCATGAGTTGGACGCCAGGTGCAATCAAGCCACCCGCATAGCCCCGTGTGGTTAAAATATCAAACGTGGTCGCCGTCCCCATATCAATCACCACCGCAGGAGCCCCCACCAGCAATTGGGCGCCCACACAATTCGCCAAACGATCTTGGCCAACCTCTGCAGGGTTCGGGTAATCAAAGCCTAAACCCACAACCTTGTCGTGCCGCAAGTGATGCGTTGGCAGACCGCGGCCGCGAAAATCAGCCATGACTAATCCATTCAGAGCGGGAACCACCGAACAAAAGGCCACGCCCGTCACGTTGCCCAAAGGGGCTAATATCTTCTGAAAAACTTCCGTCGTTTTGGTCCGCAATTCCTGCGTCGCCACCTTGCCTTCCGCTAACACCGTGCGACCGTCCACCAAGCCCCAATGGGCGTGGGTATTGCCGATGTCTAAGCAGAAAATGGCCACGCGTAAAACGTAGGCTAAATTAACCTCGGGGCAAGGACACAGCGATTACTTCTTCCGCAAAGTCACTTCGCCGGACGACACCACCTTACGTCGTCCCCCACCGGTACGTAAAATCAGCGAGCCCTCCGCATCAATCCCCTCGACGATGCCAGCGATGGGATCACCGCGCAGGCCCACGCGCACCGAGTGTCCCATCAAAACATCGTAGCGTTGCCAACGAGACTTAAAGGTGCGTTCCCAACCCCCTTCGTAAAATTCATCCCAAGCTTGAAAAAGGGCCGCCAGGATGTGCGCAATCGTGGCATGAACCTCTAACGACGTGCCCAATGCATGCTGCAACGAACTCGCGGTTTGACGAATCTCGGTGGGGAAATCTTTCGGCTGACCAATTAAATTCAGTCCCAAGCCAAAAACTAATTCCCGCACTGAATCAGAATCAACGCGCGCTTCCGTCAACATCCCCGCCACCTTACGACCATCGGGGGCTTGCAAGTCATTGGGCCATTTTAAACCCAAGCGCAATTTGCAGTGATTCTCAATGGCGACGCAAAGTGCCAACCCCATCCATAGCGTGAAGGGTTTCAATTTATCCGGTGGGATAAACGGACGAAACGCTAACGAGGCGTATAAATTACCCGACTTCGTGTTATGCCACCGCCGTCCCAAACGGCCGCGGCCAGCGGTTTGAGCTTGGGCCAAAATCGCAAACGGAGCTTCTTGGCCAGCGGCTAAACGCCGCTCGGCTTCGGAATTAGTACTATCAATAGTTTCTAATAATTCTACCGACTCACGGACTTTTAAAAGTCGGAGATGGGCATCTAAAAGGGATTCATGCAACCGATCTGGCACTTGCACGAGTTGATAGCCCTTACGCGTCGAGGCCTGAAAGACAAAGCCCTCTTGGCGTAGACGTTCGAGCCGACTCCAAATGGCGACGCGCGAAACGCCTAAATCTTTGGCGAGCCGATCGCCGCTAACAGGCTCTTTGCCGGCCTGCAGAAATGCTAACAAAATGCTGCTGTCTAAGGCGGGCATGGCGTTAGTCCCAATCGAGTCCGAGGTCGACCCATGGAGCGCTGTGCGTTAACGCCCCGCAGGAAATAAAATCTGGGCCGATTTGCCCTAACTCTGGAAGCGACGCCAAAGTAACCCCACCACTGATTTCACACCAGGCACGACCGCGAATAAATGCCACCGCTTGGCGCAGATGCGGTAACGAAAAATTATCTAATAAAATAATGTCGGCTCCCGCAGCGAGCACGGGGCCAATTTGCTCTAAGTTGTCGACTTCGACCTCGAGCAGTAAATCGGGACGCTCAGTGCGCGCACGTTTAACTAATTGCGTTAAACGGTCGGCTGCCGACGTGGCCCCATCGGCAGCGAGGTGATTATCTTTCACCATGAGGCGGTCATACAAACCCAAGCGGTGATTGTAGCCACCGCCTTGACCCACGGCGTATTTTTCTAACACCCGAAACCCCGGAGTCGTCTTACGCGTGTCTAATAATTTAGTCGTGGTATTGCCCAACGCGTTGACGTGCTCGGCGGTAAACGTCGCCACGCCTGACAAGCGCTGTAAAAAATTTAAGAGGATTCTTTCTAAAGATAAGAGGTTCGTCGTCGGCCCAGTCACTTCGGCAACCACCGTACCCGCTGGTACGTGCGCCCCTTCAGGCACTAAAGCGCGACCCCGACACTGGTGGCCGTAAGCCGCTAAAATCGGCGTCATCATGCCCAAGCCTGCCACCACCAGCGGACGACGGGCGACGAGTCGCGCGCGACCGTGTAGGTTGTTTCTTAATAATTCTGCCGAAGGATCGCCGGGGCGGGCGGGGCGATGCACCAAACCTGCGCCCGCTAAATCTTCATCGCGGGCTAAAGCCGCCAAAGACTCCAGCCATGCTCCATCGATTTCGTCCCAAGACAGACGACGAATCAGACGAGCGGTTTGGCCGGGGTCACGCGGCATGACTTATGGCATAGCAGTCCGATGCCTTGGAGCAAGGGACTTAACCAAAGAAGCGCTTAAACTTTTGGCGCCAAGAGTCCGAGACGGGGGCATCTTCGTCGCCACAGGCTTTTGCATAAGCCTTTAAAGCGTCTTTCTGTGAATCCGTCATCTTCTTGGGCACATCGATATCGACCCGAACGACCATGTCGCCCGCGCCGCTACCACGCAACTTAGGCATCCCTTCGCCCCGCAAGCGGAACAACGTACCACCCTGCGTTCCTGCGGGAACTTTGAGGAGCGTTTTGCCTTTAAGCTTGGGCACATTGATTTGGCCACCGAGAGCTGCGACCGAGAATTTGACGGGCACCGAGCAAATTAAATCATCCCCATCGCGCTCAAATAACTCGTGGTCCAGCACCGTAACCACCACGTAGAGGTCACCCGCAGGCGCCCCACGGCGACCTGCCGAACCGTTGTGCGACGAACGTAACTTCGTGCCATTATCAACGCCTGGGGGAATGCGTAACGTCGCCGTCGACTCACCCACCACACGACCCTCGCCGGAACAAGCCCGACAAGGACGGTCAATGATTTCACCTTCGCCATGACAATCCGGACACGTCTGGCGCATTTGGAAAAAGCCTTGGGAGCGAATCACTTGGCCGTGGCCACCACACGTGTTGCAACGACGCTTCTTCGCGCCGGCTTCGGCCCCAGTTCCAGAACACTTAGTACACTCAATGTGCTTCCGGTAAGGAATCTTTCGCTCCACGCCTTCGGCTGCTTCTTCGAGCGTGATTTTAACATCCACGCGTAAATCTTCACCGGCAGCTTCTTGCGCACCACCGCCGCCACCAAACATATCACCAAAGCCACCGCCACCACCGCCGAACATCTGATTAAAGATATCCATTGGGTCGGCACCACGGAAACCACCGCGAGCACCGGGAGACGGACCCGCCCCTTGTTCAAAGGCGGCCTCACCATGTTGATCGTAAAGTTTGCGCTTATCGGCGTCGCTCAACACTTCGTAAGCCCGCGAGGCTTTCTTAAAATTCTCTTCGGCAGCTTTATTTCCGGGATTACGGTCGGGGTGAAACTCCATCGCTTTTTTGCGATAGGCTTTCTTGATTTCGTCGGCCGTGGCCGACTTTGTCACCCCCAAGGTTTGGTAATAGTCTTCAGCCATGAGTGCTTTGAATTACTGCGCAGCGGGACCGGTGGAAAGGATTACCGCGGCAGCGCGCAAAACGCGGTCATTTAAAGCCCAACCAGAGCGTGCGACTACTAAAACGGAACCCTCAGGAACGTTGTCGCTAGGTTGTTGGCCAACGGTTTCATGCTGCACGGGATTAAAAGGTAAACCCAGTGGGTTGATTTCGCTCAAGCCATTCGCGGTAAACACCGAGCGCAACTGTTGCACTGCCATGCGGAAACCTTCGGCTACCGCTTTACCTTCCGCTTGGTTTTTCGCGGACTCCATCCCCAGCGCCAAAGCATCTAGGGCGGGCAACAAGTCTTCGATTAAAGACGCCGTGGCATATTTACGCAGATCCTCGCGCTCACGGGCATGACGGCGTTGCTGATTTTGTTGGTCCGCTTGCGAACGCAATAACGCATCGCGCAAACGTGCCACCTCGGCTTCGAGCTCGGTCACGCGGGCCGATAAGTCAGCAGGGGGAGGGTTGGTGGAATCAGGGTCAGTCATCGGGAAGTTTTTTGTTCGGTTTGTAATTTTTCGGTAATGGAACGACGCAAACGCTCGCGCGTGATATCCATGATAAGCTGCGGGGCGACATCGCCTGCCTTTTGCAGAGCCGCCTGGCCCAGCGGGCTGGAAACCACAGTTCCGAAATTATTTTCCGTCACCCCGTGCGCCTCGAAAACTAAATTAAGTTCTCGATCAATGACCACGCGACGTTCTGACGTACCATCGCCAGCGATGATGACGACGCGGCCCACGCGAAGGTGTAATTTCTGGATTTTAAAAGGTTGAGCAGGAGCCTTTGGCGACGTTTCCCGGGGAGCAGGTGCCGACGTCTCCGCCGCCTTTAAGCCCCGAGAAATATCCTGAATATTATTATCCTTCAACCAATCGGCTTTCCCCACCACCACGAGGCTATCGATATCGATGTCGGCTTCGCGAATGACGCGCGTGCCGTCGCCCCACAAACTCCAAGGTTCAAAGTCGAAAGCCAGACGCTTAATTTTGGCCCCCTCATGTTCGGTCCAGCGGCTCGGGTTGGTAATGGTGACCCCAGAGAAAACTAATTTGCCCGTGAAGAGATTGGACTCATTAGCCTCCACGGAGAGGTGGGCCCCGGCTTTTGAAGCCAACGTTGAGTCAATCAAGCTGGGGGCGAAGCGACCCAGGGCCCAAACACAAATCAAGGCCGCCAAAACCAAAAACCCTAGAATGCCGCAAATAACCATGAGGATTTTGCGCAAGGCTCCCGGTAGGTAGGTGGCAGCGGTGGAGGGCATGGTTACAGGTCGGATTTCGAGCAATAGACGTGCCACTTTAAGTGGTCAACGGCGGAGGCAAAACTAGTGATTTTATGAGGTTTTTGGCCCTTTTAAAACGAAAAGGACCCGGGGCTGTTGAGCCAACGGGTCCTTCTGTCACAATTTAGCCTGACTCAATTACTGAGCCGCAGGGGTCGAAGCCATCACGCCGCAAGTGACTTCGTCGCCCGCTTGGAGCTTAGGCACATTGAGTTGATTAGGAATGATGCCGACGATGATCATCTTGTCGTCCGAGCGCACCACTTCCACTTGGATGCCCTTATTCTCCTTGGTCAGGAGCAAGCGGGTCTTGGGCTCGGGCTTGTCAGCGCGAACTAAAGCAATCAGGCCAAACTCTTCGCGAATCGAAACGATGCGAGCCTTGTTGGCGTCCTTAGGAACTTCGCTCGCTTTAGCAGCTTCGGCCTTAGCAACTGGAGTTGCAGGAGAGTCTTTTTCCCAAGAAAAACGGGTCGATGGAGCAGCAGGAGCACCGTCAGCCTTATCTGCAGCGGGAGCGGCAGCAGCCACCGTACCAGTATCAGAAGGACCAGAGGACCAAGGGCTTCGCATATCTTCACAGGCAGTGAGGAGCAAAGAAACCGAAAGAATGAGCAGAGAGCGCTGCATGACGATAGGGGAGTTAGGGGAAGCACCAGCGTCAATTCCCGAAAAAAAGAGTCAATAACTAACCGTAATCTGCCCACTAAAAGCCACAATTTTGCCATAAATCATGTTTCTCTTGCCCAATTGGCCAAGGGAGGGCTTTCTCCTTTGTCCCATGAGTCCAGAAGTCCAAAAACTGATGCTCGGCCTACCTAAAGGCAGTCTCGAGGAAGCCACCCTGCAACTCTTCGCCAAAGCGGGGTTTCCCGTCAGCAAGAGCAGCCGCTCCTACCGCCCCTCTTTTGACGACCCTAGCTTAGACGGTCGTTTCATCCGCGCCCAAGAGGTCGCCCGCTACGTTGAGCATGGTTTCTTTGATTGTGGTCTCACGGGCCAAGACTGGGTCCAAGAGAACGCGGCCGATGTCATCCAGGTCTGCGAACTGATTTACAGCCGGGCCTCAGCACAGAAATCCCGCTGGGTCCTCTGCGTCCCCGAGGAGTCTCCCATCAAAACCGCCCAAGACTTGGCCGGCAAACGCATCGCCACCGAACTCGTCGAAACCACCCGCCGCTGGTTTAAGCAACAGGGCGTGACCTGCGAAGTTGAATTCTCGTGGGGTGCGACCGAAGTAAAAGTTCCTGAGTTGGCCGACGCGATTGTCGATATCACCGAAACGGGCTCTTCGATCCGTGCGAACAAACTCCGCATCGTCGCCACCTTGCTCGAAACCACCACGGTACTGGTCGCGAACAAGACTGCGTGGGCCAATCCGACGAAGCGGGCCAAGATTGAGCAACTCGTGCTGATGCTTCAAGGTGCCCTCGCCGCCCAACACATGGTCGGCCTGAAATTCAACCTGCCCTTAGCGAAACTCGAAAAAGTTTCCGCCGCCTTGCCCGCCTTGCGTAACCCCACGATTTCGCCCTTAAGCAATAAAGAATGGGTCGCCGTGGAGACGATTATTGATGCCCGCCAAGCCCGGGAGTTCATCCCGACCCTCAAAGCTTCGGGTGCCGAAGGGATTGTCGAATACCCTATTAATAAACTCGTTTACTAACGTTCGCCATGGCTAACCACGTCCGCGTTGGTCTCATCCAACTCACCGCCGAGGAAACGCCTGCAGCCAACGTCCGGAAAACGATTCCGCGCATCGAAGAAGCGGCCGCCAAGGGTGCTAAAATCATCGGGCTGCAAGAGATGTTCACGACGAAATATTTCTGCGTCGAACAGGACCCGAAATATTTTAATTTAGCCGAACCCATTCCCGCCGGCCCGAGCGTCACCGCCCTCACCGAAGTCGCCCGCAAACTCGGCGTGGTCATTGTCGCCCCTTTATTCGAAGCGCGCGGTAGCGAAGTGTTTCACAACACCGCGGCGATTATCGACGCCGACGGAACCTACCTCGGGAAGTATCGCAAGATGCACATCCCGCAAGATCCGGGGTTTGAAGAGAAGTTTTATTTCACTCCGGGCGATTTAGGTTTCCGGACGTGGAACACGGCCTTTGGCCAAATTGGCGTACTGATTTGCTGGGATCAATGGTACCCCGAAGCCGCTCGCCTAACCGCGCTCGCTGGCGCTCAAATTCTTTTCTACCCCACGGCGATCGGTTGGTTGCCAGAAGAAAAAGCTACGCTCGGCAAAGCCCAACACACTGCTTGGGAAACTGTGCAACGCGGCCACGGCGTGGCGAATGGTTGCTACGTCGCTGCCACCAATCGCGTCGGTCAAGAAGGCCACACCCAATTCTGGGGTCAGAGTTTTGTGTCAGACCCCTACGGCGAAATCATCGCCAAAGCCTCGCCCGACCGCGAAGAGGTTTTAATCGCGGATTGCGATTTAGACCGCCAACGCGAATTCCGTCGTATCTGGCCCTTCTTCCGGGATCGCCGCATTGATGCCTACGGTGAAATCACGCAACGGTTGCGCGACTAAACTTTTATGACCGCTTCGCCTCGTGCCTTAGGGTTCCACATGCCTGCGGAGTGGGCTCCGCAATCCGCCACGTGGTTATCCTGGCCTTCCAACCCCAAACTTTGGCCCGGCCACTATGACTTAATCCCGGCAAAGTTCGCCGAGTTCGCCGCCGCCATCAGCCGTTTTCAGCCGGTAAAAATTAATGCCGCCGGCCCGCTACGAGCTCAGGCCCTTCAAGCCCTGCAAGCGGCCAAAGCTGACTTATCCGTCATCGAGCTAGTCGAAATCGCCACCAACGATGTTTGGTGCCGCGACCATGGTCCGATTTTTATTAAAAATACGCAGACGGGCGAACTCGCCCTGACCGACTGGGAATTCCATGGCTGGGGCGGAAAGTTCGAAGCCAATCTCGACAACGAGGTGCCCGGAAAAATCGCCCAACACTTGGGCCTGAAAAAATTCTCCTATCCTTTTGAATTAGAAGGAGGCGGGATCGAAGTTTCGGGCGACGGCCTGCTACTCACCACCGAAGCGGTGCAAAATAATCCGAACCGCGCCACTGGCCGTGACGATCAGGCTTTCCATCAAGCCATTCGCGAAGGTCTCGGCATTCAGGACTTACTATGGATCGGGGAAGGTTTGGCCAATGATGACACCGATGGCCACATCGATAACTTAGCCCGCTTTGTCGCCCCGCGCACGTTGCTGGCCGTGACGGAAAAAAATCCAGCCTCGCCCAATCACCTGCCTTTACAGAAGAACTTACAACGCCTGCGCGAAATGCGCGTGGCCGGACAGCAAAAGCTCGAAGTCATCGAACTCCCCTTGCCGACGCCAATTCAATTAGCAGGCCGGGATCTGCCTCCGAGTTACGCCAACTTCCTCATCGTCAACGATGCCGTGTTGGTCCCGATTTACCAGCAAGCCTCCGACGACCAAGCCTTAGGCATCATTCGCGAGTGCTTCCCCCAACGTCGCGTCATCGGTTTAGACTGCCGGGTGTTACTCATTGAAGGCGGTGCCCTGCACTGCCTCAGTCAGCAACAACCCGCCTAAATTATTTCTTACCGAGTTTAGGGCCACAGCCGCAGTCACCCGCACAACCATGCGTTTTGCGGCGACGTGCTTTGGCAATCCAATAGCGCACCAACCACCCGAAGGCGACGCCGACAATGGCGGCGACGATGATGACGTCTAAATTTAGGTCCATCGGCTGACGACTTGATAGAGGATGGTAGCGACGACCCAGGCGAGAATCGTCATGTAAGTGAAAGAAATCGCCGCCCACTTCCAACCGCCGCTCTCTTGTGCGAGCGTCACCACCGTCGGACCGCACTGCGAACAAAGGGCGAAGAAGACCATCAACGCCAAGACCGTCGCCAACGAGAAGATCGGTTTGCCCAGTCGTGGGCCTTCGGTCCACTTGGCCTCTTGCATCGCTTTGCGTAAATGCTCGCTGTCGGCTTTGGCCCCTTCACCCAAGGAATACGTCACCCCCAAGGTCGACACAATCACTTCGCGCGCAGGGAAACTCGCCAACACGCCCACCGTGATTTTCCAGTCAAAGCCACAAGCGTTAAACACCGGTTGAATCGTCTTACCGAAACGGCCCATGTAAGATTGCTCCGTGTAGGCGCCTTGGATTTTGGGCGCGAGTTCCTCTTCGGATAAGGTGGGGTAAGCGGCACGGACTTGTTGAGCGACTTCAGGCTGGCGCGGGAAATACGTCAGAGCCCAAACGATAATCGTAATCGCAAAAATGACCGTACCCGCCTTGGAAACAAACTCCGCCGCATTTTGCCACATCCGCCACAGCACATCGCGGGGTTTGGGCATTTGATAACGAGGTAATTCCAACACGAAAGGTTGCGGGCGAATTTTTAAAACAAAGCGGGTTAAAATAAAGGCTGTAGGTACTGCAAACAAGAGACCGACCACGTGCATTCCCACCATCACGGCTGACTCCCAACCTGGGCCGTACATTGGACCAATGAAGGCCGCACACATCAGGGCGTAAATCGGGAAGCGAGCCGAACAGCTCATGAAGGGAACTACAAACGCCGTCGCGAGGCGGGCCTTCGGGTCTTCGATAGTGCGGGTAGACATCAACCCAGGAATCGCACAGGCGAAGCCGGACAACATCGGCACAAAACTTTTTCCGTTCAGCCCACACCAACTGAAGAGCCGATCCATGATAAACGCCGCCCGCGCCATGTAACCGCTATCTTCTAAAATACTAACGAATAAGAAGAGGATGAGGATTTGCGGCAGGAAGGCCAAGAACGCACCGACCCCGCCGATAATCCCATCGGTCACTAAGCTTTGTAAAATCGGCGTCGCCTCAAACCACGGAGCCACGGTGAGTTTTAACCAATCCACCCCGAGCTGAATCGCATTCATCGGGAATTTCGCTAGCCAGAACACCGAAGCAAATAGCCCGAGCATAATGGCGATGAAGAAAATTGGCCCCACGACGCGGTGCAGGAGCACCTGATCGACTAAGGCCGTCCGACCTGACTTACCCGTGCCCTCTTTTAGAACCCCTTCGAGCACTTTCTTTAAACGATCGTAGTGCACCAATGGTTCCGCCGCGTGCGGGTTGTAGCCACTCTGACGAACTTGGTCGCGAGCGCGACGCAACAACGCTTCGCGGTCAGGACCTGACCAGCCTAAGCGTTCGGCTAAAACTAAATTATTATCAAAGAGAAGACGCTGTGCTTCGGCATCGGTGATGACTTTCTTCGTTTGCTGCTCCACCGAATGCTTAATCGCTTCAAAACCTTGGCGAATTTTTTCGGGCCAAACGACGCGCGGCAGATAAGCAGGTTGCTTTAAAACTTTGGCGATAGCGCGCCGCACCTCGAGCACCCCTTCACCTTTCCACGCGGAAGTCAGCACCACCGGAATCTGACCAAGCCGTTGCGAGATCAGATCGGTGTCGATTTTCAGCCCCTGCTCCTTCGCCACGTCCGCTTGATTTAAAACCAACACCAGCGGCAAACCGATTTCGGCTAACTGCGACGCCAAGAATAAATTACGGAGCAAGTTAGTCGCATCAGCAACGACCACGACCACATCGGGTCGAGGTTCCCCGGCGGCTTGGCCGGATAAAACATCCGTCACCACTTGTTCATCGGGCGAAACCGCGGATAAAGAATACAGCCCGGGTAAATCAACCAGCTCGACACGCGTGCCATCTCCTAGGTCACACACCCCAGACTTCCGTGCGACCGTTACCCCAGGATAATTACCTACGCGTTGGCGCAACCCAGTGAGAGCATTAAAGAGCGTCGACTTCCCCGTGTTGGGATTACCCACCAAAGCCACGACACGTTGTGCAGGGGAAGTCATCGGTATCAGCGGCTGGGACTAGTTCCTAAAAGTTCTACCATTAACCCATCGGCCTCCGCTAAACGCAGGCTCACCACTTGACCCGCAAACTCGATGGCCAACGGATCACCCAACGGAGCGCGGCGGACCAATTTAAGAATCATCCCAGGCAAAAGCCCCAAAGCCATTAAACGCTGATCCACAGCTCGCTCTGGGTTGAGCGAAGCCAATTTCCCGATTTGACCGGGCGAAAGTTGGGAGAGAGGCACCACGCTTATTGAGATTGAGTCTCAAAAACTTACCCCTACCGCCCAAACTTGTCAATGCCGTCCTAACTAACCGCCAAATTCATTGCAGATTGAGGCTCTATGGAAAACCTAACGCCCAAGCGACCCATGAGCACTTTGCCCCGCCCCACCCCCGACCCGACGCCCCACATCCCCGAGGTCATGCACACGGGGGGCATTGGCGGTCACCCCAAAGGGCTAAGCAACCTGTTCTTCGCCGAGATGTGGGAGCGATTCTCCTATTACGGGATGCGTGCCCTGCTGATGCTCTTCATGGTAGCGCCTGTAGCCATGGGTGGTTTGGGCTTCGAACAAAAGCATGCCGCCCAAGTTTACGGCAACTACACGATGGCGAGCTACATGATGTGCATCTTGGGGGGCTTCATCGCCGATAATTTTATTGGCGCCCGCAGGGCTGTCTTAGTCGGGGGCTTTATCATCACCGCCGGGCACTACACCTTGGCGCTCAACTCGGTTTGGTCCTTTTACACCGGCCTGATTCTCGTCGCCCTCGGCACGGGTCTACTCAAGCCGAGTATCAGCACCTTAGTCGGCGGATTATACTCCACGAAAGATCAACGCCGCGACGCGGGGTTTTCGTTATTCTACATGGGCATCAACATCGGCGCCTTTGCCGCTCCGCTGGTGACGGGTTGGTTGGCACAGAGCGAAGAATTTCGTGCCCAATTGATTCAATGGGGACTAGACCCATTGCACGCGTGGCACTGGGGCTTTGGTTCCGCGGGCGTGGGGATGACGTTTGGGATGTGGGTTTACGTGCGACGGATTAATTGGATTAAACACATCGGCGATGCTCCCAGCGCCTCCCACCGTCGGCCTTGGCTCAAACTCTGCTTCGTTTTTCTGGGCACGGCGTTGCTACTTACGTTGATGATTTTGTCCGACACCTACACATGGATTGCTTACTTTATCTACGCGCTACCCCCGCTCGCGGTGATTTACTTTGGCTTATTCCGCCAAGATGAAGAGAGCCGGCGGATTGCGGCCATCTTTGTCTTCTTTATTGCCGCCGTGCTTTTCTGGGCCGTGTTCGAGCAAGCAGGTTCATCGCTGACCCTCTTTGCAGACGAGTTAACGCGTAATGAAATTTGGGGCAAAGGATTCCCCTCGGCGTGGTTCCAATCGGTGAACTCCCTTTTCGTCATGGCCCTGGCCCCGATCTTTGCTTGGCTCTGGATTAAACTCGGCACCCGCCAACCGTCGGTACCCTTCAAGTTCGCACTGGGCTTAGTCTTCCTGGGACTCTCCTTCCTGCTCATGGTGCCTGCATCGCAATTCACGGCCTCGGGCAAAGTCAGTCCTTGGTGGTTAATCGCCGTCTACTTCCTGCAAACGTTAGGCGAAATGTGCCTCAGCCCTGTGGGCTTGAGTACGATGACCAAACTCGCTCCAGAACGTTTAACCGGACTCATCATGGGTATCTGGTTCTTGGCGACATCGCTCGGCAATAAACTTGCGGGAGACTTAGCGGGAGACTTCTCGTCGAAAGACCCTGCAGCACTCAGCCACTTCTTCTCCGTTCAAGCGATGATTGTAGGCGGGATGACACTCTTGCTATTCGCCCTCGTGCCATGGGTGAAAAAATTAATGGGGCCCCAGCACCACGGTCACGAAGCCGCCCACCACCATGGGTGAGAGGCTTAAAGTTTTACTTTAAGCTCCACCGAAACGGGGCAGTGATCCGAGCCCAAGACGTGGTCGTGGATTTCAGGCTTAGCCCAATTGAGCCCCTCGGAAGTTAAACAATAATCCAAACGCCACCCGATGTTGCGTGCCCGAATGCCTGGGCGATAGCTCCACCAAGTGTAGCGTTGTTTAACTTCCGGATGCTGCGCCCTGAAGGTATCCGTAAAACCGTGGTCAGCTAAAAGTTTACCGAAAGACTCACGCTCTTCATCGGTAAAGCCTGCATTGCGACGGTTAGTCGTAGGATTGGCTAAATCAATTTCTTGGTGAGCGACGTTTAAATCGCCGCACACGACCAAGGGTTTCTTCTTCGCTAATTTAACCAAGTAACGCTGAAAGTCGGCATCCCACTGCAACCGATAATCCAACCGCTCTAACTCGCGCTGCGAATTAGGAACGTAAGCACTGATCACGTAGCACTCTTGAAATTCAGCCGTGACCACGCGACCTTCATTAGGGTGATCGCCAGGAATCCCCGTCGTGACCGATAAGGGTGCCGTCTTCGCTAAAATCGCCGTCCCAGAATAACCTTTCTTATCGGCCTCATGCCAAGCTTGGTGTGCGAACGGTAAACCCAGCGCACGCGCAATCTCGGTTTCGCACTTGGTTTCTTGCAGACACAAAACATCCGGCTGTGCCGACGCGATGAAATCCGTTAAGCCTTTATTCAAGGCGGAACGGACGCCATTCACATTCCAGGAAAAGATTTTGGCCGCGCTCACTTGTCGCCGTTATTATCCGTCGTAGCAGGAACGCGACGACCAAAGAGGGAATTCATCTTGTCGTCTAATTTATCTTTAGACTTAGGCTTCGCTGGTGCGTCCGCGACCGGCGTGGTGTCCGCCGCAGGCGTCGACGTCGCGGGTGCCGTCGTCGCAGTCGTGCTAGGCTTGGGTGAGGTAGCCGTCGCTGGCAGGGTAATACGGCTGGGCGGAGGGGCAATCGGAGCGACGTAGTTAGGGGACGTCGGTTGCACAAAAGGTGGCGGAATGGTGCTCCCCTTTTCAGCGAGTTCGTCAATGCGCTTCCGCACCACGGTATCAAAGTCGGTTAAGCGACTATCAATTTCGAATTTCAAACCTTGGGCACGAACTTCCAGTGCGCCATCACCCAAAACTTTCGAGATCTGTAAGACGGCTCCAACGTTCAAAGGAATATCGGCGACTTTCTGACCCTTCTCTAAAAGCGGCGTGCTGGTGGCAGTCGTAACTTGCACGGAAGCTGGCCAGAAAATCGGGCGCGAGTTTAAAGCCGCAAAATCAAGTTTTTGCAGCACGGCGGGCTTCGCAGGTTCCTTGGCAGGAGCAGGCTCTTCCTTCGCAACTACCTCGGGTTTTGCTGGTGCCTCAGCAGGCTTAGTCTCAGCCATCGGCGTCTTAGCGGGCTCTTCGACTTTCGCTACGGGCTCTTCCGTTTTGGCGGCAGGCTTTTCGTCGGCCACTTTCACAGGTTCAGGTTTTTCCACGACTTCGACTTTCGCCGCGGCGGGCTTATCTTGGGGCACCGCCACAGGAGTGGCCGCCACCGCAACCGGGGCGCCTCGGGGGACAGAAGTCACCGTAATCGAAAACGAGGGAACGGCTAACAAGACGACTAAGGCGCCGGCCAAGAAGCCAAAGATGAAAACTAAGAGGGAACGAACAAAGGCGGACATAAGAATTTTTGGAATGTATCAAGAACCAGCCTTAATTTCAATCACGTCATGCGGGGCGGCTTCACGTTGACCAGCAGCCGTGACGCGAATGTAACGGGCATTTTTACGGTGTTCGGCCAAATTCTTCGCTCCCAAGTAGCCTAAGCCACTTTGAACCCCTCCCGCTAAGGTCGCCAAAGCCTGATCGACAGTGCCGCTGACTTCTTTCAAGGCCTCAATGCCTTCAGCCGCGACTTTATTTAATTTCCCGCCGGTGCTGTGACCATAGCGAGCCGCCGAGCCTTTGCGCATCGCTTCGTGCGAGCCCATGCCACGGTATTCTTTGTAAGTCTTACCGTTGATTTCCATCAACTTACCCGGCGCTTCACGACTGCCCGCCAACAACCCCCCTAAAATAACCGCGTCGGCTAAGGTCAGGGCCTTCACAATATCACCACTCTTCGTGATGCCACCATCGGCCAAAATCCGTACTCCCCGAGCGGCCGCCGCTTGCGAAGCTACATAGAGTGCCGTGAGTTGCGGAATACCAACCCCAGCGACAATACGTGTGGTGCAGATTGAACCAGGACCTTGACCGATCTTAATCGTGTCAGCACCCGCTTTCGCTAAAAATTCAACGCCTTCGCCACTCGTCACATTCCCAGCAATCAGCGTTAAGCCCTTGTGGTGTTGGCGCAGGAGTTTAACTGCATCGCCAACGCCTTTGGTGTGTCCGTGCGCCGTCGAAACCGCCAGAGCATCCGCTCCTTCGGCGACCAGGGCGGCGGCATGTGCCAAGAAGCGGTCGCGGTTAATTTCGCCATCAGGGTTGCGTGGTACCGAGACCGCCACACCTACACGTAAGCGGAAATGGCCATCGCGCGTCGGCCGCACGTGCGCACGGGACTCTTCAGAAATACGTTCAATATCGCTCAACGTAAACAGACCACGGAGACGATTCTTGGCATCAACCACCAACAACTTGTTCTGACCCACATTTTCCGAGAACATCCGGTCGGCCGTGGCGATGGAATCTTTACCTAAGTCTTTTTCGACCACGCTGAACACGCGATCGCGGGGAATCATCACGGCATCCACGCGGCGTTGGCTGTGGCGTTCTTTAACGGCACTGCCAGGCAACAGACCCAACAAAGTGTTATCGGGACCCGTCACCGGGAAGGTGCTAAAGGCTAAACCATCGCGCTCGATTCGGGCGAGCACTTGGCCGATCGTATCATTAGGCGAAACCACCGCGGGGTCGCTAATCATCCCGTGAATGTGATTCTTTACGCGACGCACCTCGGTCACCTGATCCGCCTCTGACATATTGTAGTGCAAGAGACCCAAGCCACCATTCAACGCCATCGCGATCGCCATGCGGTGTTCCGTGACGGTATCCATGTCCGAGGACACAATCGGCAAGGAAAGGGGCATCGCTTCCGACAAGCTGGTATCAAGGCGGGTCATGCGAGGCAGGACCTCGGAGTAACGAGTCGCCAAAGACACGTCGTCATAAGTTAAACCCATACCTGCAAAGGCGGGGAAGAACTTGTCCGCAGAGAGGTAAAAGCGTTCGTCGAGGGAAACGCGGCCCTTAGTTTTCGATTTGGCCATATTAGGTCGGTTTCCCCAAAGGGTGTTAAGCATCGAGCAGAAGGCTGGCAAATTGTTTTTGCGAATAAGCCCAAATTGCTAAAATCTAACCGCATGAAGGAAGGGTTTTTTGATTTTAAACTCGTGCGACGACGCTTTAAGCGCCCGTTTTTGACGGGAAATGGCTTAATTGACGTCATTGATCGCATTTTGCTGCGCACGCAATCGGACCAAGGCACGGGTTACGGTGAAATTGCCCCTTGGCCTGGCTTTCCCACCGAGTCGCTGCCTGAGGTTTTGGAAATTCTCCGGGCCGCCCAAGGCAATCTGTCACATTTATTGCACACCGTTGAAGCCATGCGAGGGCTGCCCTGCCTTCGAGCGGCGTTGTCATCTTGCCGCCACTGGGACGCGATTAATCAACTTCCAGTGACTTTGCCCTGTGCTGGCCTCAGCGATGCCACAGCGACCAACCTCGATGCAAAAATCTTCGCAGGTTATAAAACGATTAAATTAAAAATTCGTCCGGAGACGACTTTTACAGAAATCGACGCCCTGCTCTACCGCTTCCGTGGGCAATTGCGCCTCGATGCAAATGGTTCCCTCGACCTCACGGCCGCACGAGCTTGGGCTGAATTCGTGCGTCAACAACCGCGCATCGATTATTTAGAGCAACCTCTGCCCGTCGGCCACGCAGGCTATGCGTCGCTCGGGCCGGATAAAATTGCCATCGATGAATCATTCCTCACGCCTGGCGGCGTCACGTGGGCTGGCCCGATTGTGGTCAAGCCAGCCTTAGTTGGCGATTGGGATGAGTTCTTAACGTGGCGCCAAGTGCGTCATGGGCCTCTGATTTATTCTTCGACCTTTGAAACCGCCATCGGTCGCCAAGGAGCACTGTGGTTAGCTAACCATGATTCCTCCAACCTGCCCGTGGGGTTTGATACCTTAGATTTATTTGAGAACGACGCCCGCGATCGACACACCCCGGGACCAGTCGCAGAAAACTTAGCAAACTTTGATTGGGAAAAATTCTGGCTCGATTTAACATGAAGGGTCGTGCGATTTTTTGGGCGGACTACCAAAGTCACCTCACCGCTACACTGCAAAGTCTAGACGCAGGGACGCCGACTTTTTTAGGTAACCCTCAATGGTCTCCAGCGGCACTAACTGCGGCGGCAGCCTTGATTCCCGCCGATACCGAAGTTTGCGGTAGTACTTGGCAACCCAGTGGCAAGGCCCCAGCGAACTGGCCCGAAAGTGCGCGCGGACATCTTTTCATTCCCACGGGAGGTACGGGCGGTGCGGTCAAGTTTGTCGCCCACCACGAAGCGTCCCT
>Ga0214170_1000061_pt1 | contig 50739 bp, 47 predicted proteins | sample TroBogEpilimnion_2_FD_153008 | JGI IMG/M metagenome (GOLD analysis project Ga0214170, IMG submission 153008) | Freshwater microbial communities from Trout Bog Lake, WI - 27JUN2007 epilimnion | ecosystem: Environmental > Aquatic > Freshwater > Lake > Epilimnion/Euphotic zone | place: Trout Bog... | reverse complement strand
TGTGCCCTGGATTTCAACTGGGTTCCTGTCTTGATCTGAATGTGTGGCACTACTTCCCAATCCTTTGGTCCCAGGTTCAAGTCCTGGTGGGCCCACCAGTAATACAAACCCTCATCAGTAATGGTGGGGGTTTTGTTTTTTGAGCATTACTTTAAGTGTGGACTTTACTTATTCGCATGCGGGATCAAATCAGCTGCGCCTTGAGCTATCAAATCTTTTGCAACGGAAAGTCCAAGAGCTTCAGCCTCTGCTACAGATTGAACTACTGCATTACCGCTAGCCAAGCAAATGGCTTTGCCATCCACGCTTGCTACAAAAGAGCGAATTTGCATTTGGCTCTGGTCCCATACGGCATGTGCCGCTAGAGGTACCTCGCAAGACCCTCCGAGCTGACGAGAAACCATGCGCTCGGCAGATACTGCATATAAGGTTGGCAAGTCATTTAGTGGAGACAGCCATTGCCTTATGTTGGGATGCTTACTTAGTGTTTCGATCCCAAGCGCACCTTGACCAGCAGCAGGTGTATATGGATCATAAGGGAGAAGCGCTCGAATACGACTCTCTAAACCTAGGCGCTTTAGTCCAGCAGCCGCCAAAATAATGGCCTGATATTCACCACGATCGAGCTTACTCATGCGGGTATCTAAGTTCCCACGTAGGGGTTGAATTTCTAGGTGAGGAAATTTAGCGCGCAATACTGACTCGCGGCGCAGGCTAGAAGTTCCTACTATTGCACCCTTTGGTAGATCCTCAAGGCTAGCGTAATCATTCGAGACAAAAGCATCTCTAGCATCCTCTCTTGCCATTACGCAAGCTAGATCAAATCCCTCGGGCATGACCATAGGCACATCTTTTAAGGAATGTACTGCTAGATCAGCGCGACCATCTTCCAGGGCTGCCTCTAGCTCTTTAACAAAAAGACCTTTGCCGCCCACCTTAGAGAGGGCTCGATCTAGAATCTGATCCCCCCGTGTGGTCATTCCTAGAATCTGAACATCGCAGTCTGGGTAGAGTTTTTTGAGGCAATCTCGCACATGTTCGGCTTGCCACATCGCCAGACGACTTTCGCGAGAGGCGATAACTAGGCGCTTTGGGGCAGCCAAAACTGGAGAGAGAGGGTTAAAACTCAGGGTTTGCGACATGGCAATCTGCTTAAAGCCTTATTAACATCTGGTTAAACTGAGCTAAATTTAACCTATATTTTAATTTGAATGATTTTTGTAAGACAACAATGACCATCAACTTCCCCTTTACTGCAATTGTTGCGCAATCAGAAATGAAGCTAGCAATTGCCCTTTGTACGATTGATCCCTCATTAGGTGGCGTTCTTATCTTTGGGGATCGCGGAACAGGTAAGTCCACCACTATTAGATCCCTAGCATCTTTGCTTCCATCAATGAAATCGGTAGTTGGCTGTAACTATCATTGTGACCCGGAAGCAAAAAGCCTTTGTCCTGAGTGTGAGCTCAAAAAGAGTCAAGGGCAGAAACTAAGATCTGAAAATATTTCTGTCCCGGTAGTAGATTTACCGCTTGGGGCTACAGAAGATAGGGTTGTTGGAGCTTTGGATATTGAGAAAGCTTTGACCCAAGGCATCAAGTCCTTTGAGCCTGGTTTGCTTGCAAAGGCTAATCGTGGTTATCTCTATATCGATGAGGTTAATTTACTTGAAGACCATTTAGTGGATTTATTAATTGATGTGGCTGCCTCAGGAGAAAATATTATTGAACGTGAGGGCTTGAGTATTCGACATCCAGCTCGATTTGTACTTATTGGCAGCGGCAACCCAGAAGAGGGGGAGCTGCGCCCGCAAATGCTTGACCGTTTTGGATTATCAATAGAGGTAAGAACCCCAACGGATTTCAAAGAGCGGATTGAGATTATTAAAAGGCGTGATGAGTTTGAGCGAAATCCAGAGAAATTTATTGCTAAGTGGGAAGAGTCAGAGGAAGACTTTAAGAAGCAGATAATTAAATCAAAGAAGCTTCTGGACAAAGTAGAGGTAGAAGATCAATTGCTTGAGGTCGCTACTAAGCTTTGTGCTCATCTTGGAACTGATGGCTTAAGGGGTGAGCTTACCTTGCTGAGAGGTATCAGAGCGTTGGCTGCTTTTGAGGGTAAGAAAAAAGCAAATCTAAACCACTTAAAAAAAATTGCGCCAATTGCCCTTGGCCATAGGTTGCGTCGCAATCCGCTTGACGATAGCAATTCAACCATTCGGATTGAGCGTGCCATGCAAGAATTTTTTGCTACTGCTGAAAAGTGAATCCAGTACAACAAGCTTGGTTTGATGCAAACTTAGTTGCCATTCTTTTGGCGATTAACCCGCGTGGATTAAACGGGGTTTCGATAAGGGGCCAGTTTGGTCCTGTCAGAGATTCTTGGCTTCATTATTTTGAAAGCCTCTTACCTTCAGATAGCAAAGTCATTAAAGCCCCAGCAAATTTATCTCCTGAGCAATTATTTGGCTCATTAGATATTGAAAGTGCCCTTTTATCTGGAAAATTCAGAGTGAGTCAGGGTCTTCTGGAAAAGCTGGGCGGGCAATACCTTCTCTTGCCGATGGCCGAGAGAATGAATTTGCAGACGATGACTCATATTTCTCAGGCTTTAGATCAAAAGAATCTATTCAACCATCCCCATACGGTCAAGGATGGTCACTTTGGGGTAGTTGTCTTTGATGAGTCTGATCCCCAGGAAGAAGGCGTCAATCTTCGTTTATTAGATAGGCTAGCTTTTACGATTTATCTCGATCGCTTTTCAATTGGCGATATCAAACAGTCGCTAGAAGTTACTCCATCTGATATTGAGGCTGCTAAAGTCTTAATGCCATCTGTAACTTGCCCGCAAGATTTGGTTGAGGTGCTGGTTAAAGCAGGTCTGAGCCTGGGAATTTCATCTTTAAGAGCCAATCAATTTGCAATAGAGGCTGCTAAATCTCTAGCGGCGCTCAGGGGATTAACTGTAGTAGGCCAAGAGGAGGTAATTGATGCTGCGCGTCTTGTCTACACCCATCTCAAGAGTATGCAGGCATTACCTGAGGAAGAGTCAAGTAGTCAGTCTGAAGGAGATGCTGATAATAATGAGGAAGATCAACATCACTCAGAAAATGAGACGTCAAAAGATTCGGAAGCTTCTGATTTGCAGAATGAAGATCCCTCATCCCCTAATGATGAATTAGAGGAATTGGTGGTTGAGGCTGTAAAGACCTCGATGCCGCCAAAATTGATGTTGCAGATGAACCAGTCTCTAAAGACTACTAAGACTAAAGCGAGTATTGCGGGTAAATCAGGATCAATTGAGAAAAGCCATCTAAGCGGTAGACCTCATGGGGCACGAAAAGGGTCTCCCGGTAATGGTAAACGTCTCGATATCTTGAAAAGTATTCGATCTGCTATTCCATGGCAAAGGTTACGTATCCAGAATGGCGATGTATCTGTAAAGTCAGGCATTGGAAGTAAGATTCGTTTCAGAGCTGAGGATTTGCATACCAAGCAATATTTGAAACGACGAGGCACGATCACGATATTTTTGGTTGATGCCTCGGGTTCATCGGCAACTCAACGATTATCTGAAGCAAAGGGCGCTCTAGAGGAGTTATTAGGCCAATGCTATATTCGGCGTGATGAAGTAGCCATGCTATCGATGAGAGGCTCCAAGGTAGAGATAGTTTTACCACCGACAAGATCACTGGTTAGGGCAAAAAGAAATTTAGCAACTTTACCCGGGGGTGGTGGTACTCCTCTTGCATCAGGACTACGGTCTGCAAATGAAATGGCAATCTCACTAGAGCGTAAGGGATTAACACCAATCATTGTGATCATGACGGATGGTAAGGCGAATGTAAATTTAAATGGCGTCGGTGGCAGAGTCGGGGCTCACCATGATGCACTTGCGACTGCAAAAGAGTTGCGCATGAAAAATCATCGCATTCTATTTGTAGATACCTCACCTCAGCCAGAAAAATTAGCCCAAGAGTTAGCTAACGCAATGGCAGCACAATATTTTCCTCTGCCATATGCGGGGTCAAGAAAAAAAATTACAGAGGCGGCTGTTCGGCTGGCAAGTTTCTAGCATAAGATTTATCTCGAATTTTTCGGAGAACCTTTTTGCCTTTGAAGTAAGCATTTAAAAATAGCGCAAGACCTGTAGCAATAAAGACAAGCAGTATTACGTTGCTAAGAGTTGACATTCGTCTCTCCTTCATCATTTAGGGCATTCTGAATTAAGTTAAGAGCCGTCACTTCATCGCCTTCGTGAAATAAGTGACCGCCTTTCATCTCGATAACTTTGGCATTATCAAAATATTTTCTGATCACATCGCGTAAATTTTTAATTGGTATCCAACCATCATCCTCAGTGAGAATGAAGATTAGTTTTGATTTAATTGCTTTGCATTTCTCTAGCAAACTAGGTATGTCAGCTCCCGCCATGAAGTTCATAGAGCCATTAAGATGCTCTGCGCTATTAAACAAAGTCTTATACAGAGCCCTTTTTTCTTGGCTTAAAGTTGTTTTCGTGGAATCTAAAAGACTATCAATGATCTTGGTGTGCGGTAATAAGTCGCTCAAAATGGCAGTGAAAAATGACGAGGTGACGATTGGATTTAATAGCGGAGCTACAAAATGATGATAGAAGCTAGGTAAGCTAATTAGGGAGGGGTTGAGCCCGATGATTTTTTTGGGTTGCTCATTAACGAGTGCGTAACTTAATCCAAGAGTCGCACCGGCTGAATGGCCAATAATGTAATCGAAATACTCAATACTCAAAGCATCCTTTAAAAGTGTTAGTTGGACAGCAAGCTCATCTAGGCTAAAAGATTTTTTGTTGAGACTCGTAGTAAAGCCATGGCCTGGTAAATCAGGCGCAATTACAGTGTATTTTTTTGCTAACTCTGTAAAGATGTCTCCCCACGTATGGGCTGAAGAGCCGGTTCCATGAAGCAGCAGGATGTGTTTTGGCGAATTACCTCCAACTTGAACATGCCAAGATAGATCCTCAGTCTTTAATTCTTGGCTGAAAGAATGATTTGGCCAATGCTTGGGGATGTTTTTCATTTGCTCCAAAACTTCATGCTAATTAAGGGTAAACCCGAATAAATAAGTTTGACAGCTTGATCAATAGTGTCTATATTTTTTTACATATTAAATTGTATTTTAAATTAGACAAAGCAATTTCCTTCATGGGAGCAGGAACATGTCACCAATCAAGCATATCGATCGCGCGTTAGAGCAGGCTTTGAAATCGCATGAGTCCATAAAGGGTCCACCTTCGCTAAGTAAGGCTATCAGACATGCAATCTTTCCCGGTGGCGCTCGAATTAGACCTCAATTGACTTTGGCTGTGGCGCAAGCTTGTGGAAATGATGATCCTCAACTATCGATGGCTAGTGCCATTGCCATTGAAATGATTCACTGCGCTTCTTTAGTACATGATGATCTACCTTGTTTTGATAATGCAGATATGCGACGAGGCCAGACATCAGTCCATAAAGAATATGGCGAAAGGTTGGCAGTCTTAACAGGTGATGCATTGATTGTCATGGCCTATGAAACAGTGGCTGCTGCCTCGCGAAGATCTTCTCAGCGCTTGGCACCAATCATCAAAACCATTTCACAAGGTGTTGGGGCGCCATTTGGAATTATTGCTGGCCAGTCTTGGGAGTGTGAGATACAAGCGAATCTTGGCGACTATCAAAGAGCTAAAACTGGTGCTTTGTTTGCAGCCGCAACCTCAAGTGGTGCACAGGCCGCTGGAGCCGATGCTGAGACTTGGAAGGGCTTAGGTGAATGGCTTGGTGAGGCATATCAAATTGCAGACGATATACGAGATGTATTGGGGGATACGCAATTTTTAGGAAAGCCTGCAGGGCAAGATCAGGAACATCATCGTCCCAGTTCTGCAAAAGAGCTGGGATTAAATGGAGCTGTTGAGCATTTTGATGTATTAGTTGGTAAAGCAGTAGCTTCTATTCCAAGTTGCTCAGGAGATAAGGCCCTGAAAAAATTAGTCGCATTTGAGGCTGAGAGATTATTGCCTTCATCATGGTTCGAGCGAGGTGAAAGACACATTGCAATTGAAACCCTCCGCCAGGCTGCATAGCACGCTGAGTTACAGTGTCTCAAGTCCGCACAATTCCGCTTGAACAAGACCAAAGTGATTATGGTCTATTAGATAGACTGCATATCTACAAAGACAAGCTCATTGCAAATTCACGGTTTCAAAATACTGTTGCAAAAATTCCATTTTTACGGAGTATCGCAAAAAAAAGAGCCAACCAATTATTTGATGTGATGGCCGGGTTTGTGTATTCACAAATTCTTTTGGCGTGTATAAGACTAAATATTTTTAATTACCTCAAGGATGGACCTTTAACTCTAGAGGCAATAAAAAATGAATGTGGTCTTGAACGTGCACCTCTAAAACAATTACTGGATGCCGCAGTATCAATTCATCTATTAGAAATTCGTACTAATCACAGATATGGTTTGGGGAAGTTAGGTGCTCCGCTAGTTGAAAATTCCGCTCTAGCGGCCATGATAGAACACCATAGCGTTTTATATGAAGACTTGAGGGATCCCCTGCTTTTGTTATCAGGAAAACTCAAAAGTAAGAAATTAGAAAAATTTTGGCCTTATGTTTCCAATGATCTTGAAGACCAAGAGTCTCTTAAAGATCAGGATCGAGTTAAAGACTATTCAGACTTAATGTCTGCATCGCTCCCATTAGTTGCAGATCAAGTATTGGGTGCCTATGATTTTTCAAGGCATCACTGCTTATTGGATATTGGAGGGGGGCAAGGTACTTTTCTAAAAAGAGTGCATCTTCAATCACCACGCTTGGAGAGAATGCTTTTTGACTTACCGGGCGTTGCGAATCTTGCCGCGGAAAATTTCTCGGCTAATTTAGAGAATCAATCGATCAAAGTTTTCGGTGGCGATTTCTTTAAGGATGAGCTGCCCAGTGGAGCCGACTTAATTACGTTGATTCGTGTCATCTTTGATCATGACGATGAGCGGGTAAAAATTTTATTAGGATCAATTTTTAGGGCGCTTTCTCCAGGTGGAAAGTTATTGATTGCTGAGCCTATGGCTGAAACGCCAGATCATCCCCCAATGGGGCATGCCTATTTTGGGTTTTATTTAATGGCGATGGGAAGGGGGCGGCCCAGAACGGTCGATGAGATTGGTCAGCTAGCCCTTCAGGCTGGCTTCAAAAGCGTGGAAATACTGCCATCGGATATGCCTATAAATGCCCAAGTTTTGCTAATAAGTACGTAATTAGGGTAAATACTAATAGCTAGTATTTTATAAGTGTATAAATTAGTTTACATAAAGTAGAGTAAATATAAATAGACATATGCAAAGTCAGCTTCATTCCACAGCAGTGCTTCTGGAGTCTCCAAAAGAGCTCCGGTTGAAACGACTTTTGCTTGATGAGCCCAATGACACTGATGTTGTTGTGCAAATAGAGTGGAGTGGAATTAGTACTGGAACTGAAAAATTACTCTGGAATGGAACCATGCCAGATTTTCCTGGAATGGGATATCCGCTCGTGCCTGGATATGAATCAGTGGGAAGAGTTACCCGAGTAGGGAAGTCATCTCACTTGAGTGTTAATAAAAGAGTTTTTGTTCCTGGCGCTAAATGTTTTGGAGATGTCAAAGGTTTGTTCGGAGGAGCCTCATCACATGTTGTCGTCCCATCAGATAGGGTTATTGAACTCCCCGAAGAAATTGGTGAAGAGGGGATTTTGCTTGCTCTGGCCGCTACCGCATATCACGTGACCCAAGGTAAGAAATCATTACAACCTGATCTGATTGTGGGGCATGGTGTTTTAGGAAGATTGATCGCTCGAATTGCAGTCATGCTTGGTCACCAGCCAGTTGTCTGGGAGATTGATGCAGATCGTATGAGTGGAGCTGAGGGCTACACCGTTCTTCATCCTTGTGATGATCAAGTAAATAACTATAAAAACATTTGCGATGCAAGCGGGCAGGTGAGTGTATTAAATAAATTAGTTAGTCAACTTCAGATTGGCGGAGAAATCACGCTTGCTGGTTTTTATGACAAAGATATTCAATTTAACTTTCCTAGAGCATTCATGAAGGAAGCTAAATTTCGGATTGCTGCACAGTGGGCACCCCAGGATTTAAAAGATGTTAAGCAGCTCATATCAAAAGGCATATTAAATCTCGATGGATTGATAACGCATCATCGTAAGCCCTCTTCAATTAGTGATGCATATCGCACTGCATTTGAAGATCCTAACTGTCTCAAAATGGTAGTTGATTGGAGAGAAGCATTATGAATGCCCCAAGCGTCCCAAAAGAAATAACAATTCAATTTGCGCAATTGAAAAAAGAGGCCGCTATTGAGCCTGATCAAGTTCATACAGGCGAGATTAAAAAAGAAACCCAGATCATTGCAATTTATGGCAAAGGTGGAATCGGGAAAAGTTTTACCCTAGCAAACCTGTCTTACATGATGGCTCAGCAGGGTAAAAAAGTATTGCTGATTGGCTGTGATCCTAAAAGCGACACTACTTCATTATTGTTTGGCGGCAAAGCTTGCCCAACCATTATTGAAACTTCTTCCAAAAAGAAGTTGGCGGGTGAGGAAGTCAAGATTGGAGACGTTTGTTTCAAGCGAGATGGTGTTTATGCCATGGAGCTAGGCGGCCCTGAAGTTGGAAGAGGATGCGGTGGCCGAGGAATCATTCACGGCTTTGAGACACTTGAGAAGCTTGGTTTTCATGACTGGGGCTTTGATTACGTATTGCTAGATTTTTTGGGCGACGTAGTCTGCGGAGGTTTTGGATTACCCATTGCCAGGGATATGTGCCAGAAGGTCATTGTTGTTGCTAGTAATGATCTCCAATCTCTTTATGTTGCGAATAATGTGTGCTCTGCTGTCGAATACTTCCGCAAATTAGGCGGCAATGTCGGGGTGGCTGGCATGGTAATTAATAGAGATGATGGCACTGGTGAGGCAACCGCTTTTGCGGAACAAGTGGGCATTCCAATCCTTTCAGTTATTCCGGCGAATGACGATATTAGAAGGAAAAGTGCTAGTTACGAAATCATTGGTAAGCCAGATTCGCAATGGGGCCCTCTCTTTGCAGGCTTAGCAAGCAATGTTGCTGAGGCTCCTCCAGTCCGACCAAAGCCAATGGCACCAGATGATTTACTGGGTTTATTTTCAGCTAGTCAAGTTGGTAGAGACATCGTTCTTGAGCCTGCGACTATTTTTGATATGGTTGGCAAGAATGAGGTAACTAAGCCAACACTTGAAGTGATTTACGACAAAGCCTAAAGACCGGAGCTATTGTGAAATCATCTAAAGTTATCCCAATACAGTCTCAGAATACTGCTGAGACTGGGATAACTTGTCATTCAGGTGCAGAAGAATTGCTGGCAGCTGCTAAGTCGGCCAATAAAAGTGAAATCTTGGGTCAATACGCAAAGGATTACCCTAAAGGTCCTCATGATCAGCCGCAAAGTATGTGCCCAGCCTTTGGTTCTTTACGGGTCGGTTTGAGAATGCGTAGGACGGCTACGATTCTGTCGGGTTCAGCCTGTTGTGTATATGGACTTACGTTTACTTCCCACTTTTATGGTGCACGCCGTAGTGTTGGATATGTACCATTTAACTCTGAATCTCTTGTTACTGGAAAGTTATTCGAAGATATTCGTGATGCGGTTTACAAAGAAGCGAATCCCGATCTTTATGACGCCATAGTCATTATTAATTTATGCGTTCCAACTGCCAGCGGCGTTCCATTGCAATTATTACCAAAGGAAATCAATGGTGTTCGCATCATCGGTATCGATGTTCCTGGATTTGGAGTGCCTACTCATGCTGAGGCAAAAGATGTTCTAGCAAGTGCAATGTTGCGCTACGCCCGGACTGAAATTATGAATGGCCCTGTTTCTGCGCCACGAAATGGCTTATCTGATAAACCTACTGTTACCTTATTGGGTGAAATGTTCCCGGTAGATCCGATCAGTATTGGCATGATGTTGGAGCCAATGGGTTTGGGTGTCGGACCAGTTGTACCAACTAGAGAGTGGCGCGAGCTATATCAAGCTTTAGATTCCAAGGTTGTCGCAGCAATTCATCCGTTTTACACAGCAAGTATTCGTGAATTTGAAAATGCTGGTCGGACTATTGTGGGATCGGCTCCGGTGGGTTATGACGGTACGGCAAATTGGTTGGAGCAAATCGGCGCTGCCAATGGCGTCAGCCAAGAAAAAATTGGCCATGCAAAAAATCAGTTTTTACCAATGATTCAATCTGCCTTAAAAGCAAAGCCCATCAAAGGAAGGATCACTATTAGTGGTTATGAGGGCTCTGAATTATTGGTAGCACGCTTATTAGTAGAGAGTGGTGCTGATGTACGTTACGTAGGAAGTGCATGTCCAAAAACGGTATGGAGTAGTGGTGATTTAGACTGGCTTGAAAGCCGTGGCGTGCATGTCGAGTATCGCGCATCACTAGAGCAAGACCTGGCAGCGATGAAAGAGTTTTCACCTGATTTGGTGATTGGTACAACACCAGTGGTGCAAAAGGCCAAAGAGTTGGCTATCCCAGCTTTGTACTTTACTAACCTGATTTCAGCTAGACCATTAATGGGTGCTGCAGGTGCAGGATCACTTGCGCAAGTCGTAAATGCCGCATTAGCTAATCAAGATCGATTCAATAGTATGAATTCGTTCTTTGAGGGTGTTGGTAAAGATCATGCCACAGGCGTATGGGAATCAGTACCAGTTGATCGCCCAGAATTTAAAGCTGATGTAAAGCGTCGCCTAGAAAAAGCGATGGCCAAACAAAAAGCAGAGGAGATTGGTTGATGCTAGTACTAGACCATGATCGCGCTGGAGGATATTGGGGGGCTGTATATGTATTTACAGCTGTAAAGGGGCTGCAGGTCGTAATCGACGGACCAGTTGGCTGTGAAAACTTGCCGGTGACATCAGTATTGCATTACACGGATGCCTTGCCCCCTCATGAGCTGCCTATCGTGGTGACAGGTTTGGCTGAAGAGCAATTAGGTAGAGAGGGTACAGAAGAGTCGATGAAACGTGCTCATAAGGTACTTGATCCTGATTTGCCTGCAGTGGTAGTCACTGGTTCTATTGCGGAGATGATTGGTGGTGGCGTAACTCCCGAGGGAACTGGTATCAAGCGCTTCTTGCCACGGACGATTGACGAGGATCAATGGCAGTGTGCAAATAGGGCAATGAATTGGTTATGGACTGAGTATGGTCTTAAAAAAATTCCCCCACGCAAAAGAAGCGCAGATACAAAACCGAGGGTCAATATTATTGGACCCTCTTACGGTAGCTTCAATTTATACAGTGATTTAGCAGAAATTAGACGATTGGTCGAGGGAGTTGGCGCAGAAGTCAATTTAGTATTCCCCTTGGGAACGCACCTTGCTGACATTCCAAAGCTTATTGATGCAGATGTCAATATCTGCATGTATCGAGAGTATGGACGACTCTTGTGCGAGACGCTTGAGCGGCCTTACTTGCAAGCCCCCATTGGAATGCAATCTACGACTGCCTTTCTCAGAAAACTTGGGGAGTTGTGTGAGCTCGACGTGGAGCCCTTTATTGAAAAAGAAAAGCACACAACATTAAAGCCAATCTGGGATTTATGGCGCTCTGTTACGCAAGACTTTTTTGGAACAGCCAGTTTTGCCATCGTGGCTAGCGAAACCTACACCAGAGGCGTTAGAAACTTCCTCGAAGAGGAAATGGGTCTTCCATGCAACTTTGCAGTTTCTAGACTGCCTGGAAATAAGACAAATAATGTAGAAATCAGAGAGCTGGTTCAGAAGAAAGCCCCGCTAGTAATGTTCGGAAGCTATAACGAGCGCATGTACGGTAGTGAAGTCAACGCCCGTTTTTCTTTTATACCCGCCTCTTTCCCTGGAGCAATTATTCGCAGACATACCGGTACCCCGTACATGGGGTATTCCGGAGCGGTCTATTTGATTCAGGAAGTTTGTAATTCACTATTCGATGCATTGTTCAATATTTTGCCTTTGGGTACTGAGATGGATAAAGTTGATCCAACCCCAGCAAAATTACAAAGCTCTATTCAGGCTATGCCATGGGAGCAAGAGGCTCAAGAATTATTAAATAAATTAATTAGTAAGCAGCCTGTACTCACTCAAATATCAGCGGCAAAAAAGATCCGTGATGAGGCTGAATTTGAAGCACGCAAACAAAATATTGAAAAAGTAACTGTAGCTTGTTTACAGAAGTCATCTTTCTCTTTGGTTGAAGGGGAAACTGCATGACATACATTCAAAAAAATTGCTCAAGTAAAGAGCTAAACCAATATGGTGTAGTTAGGCCATATCCTCAAATCTACAGGGGTGATGTAGAAAAGACCGCAAGGTCAGTTTCAAGGAGTAGTCATCATGAGTGAAAACAGATCTATATCTGGGCTTACCGATGCAGAGGCTAAAGAATTCCATACATTTTATATGCAAGGTCTTCTTGGGTTTGTTGCAATCGCTGTCGTCGCGCACATACTTGTATGGGCATGGCGTCCATGGTTCTTTTGATGCAGTAGTAAGTACATAGTAAACGTAGTTAATTAGAGGGAGTGTTTTTATGAAGACCAATACGGATTTAATGCATAAACATGTTTTGTATGACACCTTGTCATTCAAAATTATTTTTTTGATTAGTTACGTGGTGCTCTTTGTTGTAGCGCTTTTTTTAATTATCTTGCCTGCTTCCCAGAAAAGTTGGTTATTTTCTGGAACTGACGGAGGTTCATTCTTTAAGTCAGTTGAATCAGGTGTTTACAGTTTTATGTCTTACTTAAATTAGGAGAAATATTATGTGGAGAATTTGGAAACTATACGACCCACTACGTGCGATGGTTGCACAGGGCGTTTTTCTCTTTGCTTTGGCAGCAATGATTCATCTCATTTTATTGAGCACAGTTCAATACAAATGGTTGGATGGTATGAGTCAAGAGCAGTACAAAGCAGCTATATCAGCAGCGAAGAAGTAGTTAGATGTGTAAACCGTAGGCGAATTTCTAGAAATAGTGATTCGTCTACGCAAGATTAATTTAATGTGAGAAGAATTCTCACTGTGTAAGGAGCGCTAAATGGCCATGCTCAACTTTGAAAAAAAATACCGCGTGCGCGGTGGGACCCTAATAGGAGGAGATCTTTTTGATTTCTGGGTAGGCCCTTTCTACGTCGGGTTTTTTGGGGTCACCACTCTATTTTTTGCGTTCCTCGGAACTGCAATGATTTTTTGGGGCACCTCCCAGGCAGGCGTCTTTAATCCCTGGCAAATTAATATTGCCCCTCCGGATATCAAATATGGTTTGGGCGTAGCTCCTTTGATGGAGGGCGGATTGTGGCAAATCATCACTATCTGCGCCTTGGGAGCCTTCGGATCATGGGCCCTACGTGAAGTAGAAATTTCTCGTAAATTGGGTATGGGTCTTCATGTGCCGGTTGCTTTTAGTATGGCAATCTTCGCGTACTTTTCTTTAGTAGTGATTCGCCCAGTTTTAATGGGCGCATGGGGCTATGGCTTTCCTTACGGCATCTTAAGTCACTTGGATTGGGTATCAAATACGGGCTATCAGTATCTTCATTTCCACTACAACCCAGCCCACATGATTGCAGTAACGCTATTTTTTACTACTACTTTAGCGCTTGCACTTCATGGAGCTTTGATCCTATCTTCTACCAATCCACAGCCTGGACAGCCGGTCAAAACTCCTGAGCATGAAGATACTTTTTTTAGAGACATCATTGGATATTCCGTTGGAACATTGGGTATTCATCGCCTCGGATTATTTTTAGCCTTGGCGGCAGTATTTTGGAGTGCTGTTTGTATTGTTATTAGTGGCCCTTTTTGGACAAAGGGTTGGCCTGAATGGTGGACATGGTGGTTGAATTTACCAATCTGGGGTTAGTTTTCGGCTAAATTGAAAATGCGGAGAGCATTATGGAATATCAAAATCTATTTACACAAACACAAGTAACTGGTCCAGCAAGTCGTGGCGTTCCAATCAACGACTACGATATGCGTGAGCGAACTCGCTCTATTGGATTTAGTCATCTTATGGGTCGACTCGGCAATGCGCAGCTCGGGCCGGTATATCTTGGTAGGTTAGGGGTTGCTTCCCTAATATTTGGTATGACAGCATTTTTTATTATTGGCATGAATATGCTGGCTCAAGTGGGATGGAACCCACTCCAGTTTGTGCGAAAACTGTTTTGGCTCTCCTTAGATGCCCCAGCGCCTAAATATGGATTGACCTTTCCGCCAATGAATGAGGGCGGATGGTGGTTAATCGTAGGTTTATTTTCAACCATCTCAATCATGCTGTGGTGGTTGAGAACTTTCCGTAGGGCTCAGGCTCTCGGAATGGGTACTCATGTACCTTGGGCATTCGCCTCAGCAATATGGCTATTTTTAGTATTAGGTCTCATCCGTCCAGTGTTGATGGGTAGTTGGAGTGAGGGCGTACCTTTCGGGATCTTTTCCCACCTAGACTGGACATCTGCTCTTTCAATACGCTACGGAAATCTCTTTTACAACCCATTCCATATGCTCTCGATTGTGTTCCTGTATGGTTCAGTGCTCTTGTTCGCAATGCACGGCGCAACCATCCTGGCAGTGAGTCGTTTTGGTGGCGAAAGGGAGATTGAGCAGATCGTTGATCGTGGCACTGCATCCGAGCGCGCTGCTTTATTCTGGAGATGGACCATGGGCTTTAACGCTACGATGGAGTCTATTCACCGTTGGGCCTGGTGGTTTGCAGTGCTTACCCCACTGACAGGCGGAATTGGAATATTGCTAACTGGTACGGTTGTTGATAACTGGTATCTGTGGGGTGTTAAGCACAATATGGCGCCTAGTTACCCTGCAATTTATGGGACTGTTTCTGATCCTGCTTTAAAAGCACCATCAGCTCCAGTAGCAACAGGGGAGAAAAAATGAAAAATATTCGCCAAAAAATTGCCATTGCACTGAGCGTTTTGGCAATCCTTACGCTCACTGCTTGTGAGCGTCCACCAGTTGCCTCAAAGCAAACGGGTTACCGTGGCACTGGTATGGATCAAGTTAATAATCCCAGAACACAGGAGCAGCTGGCCAAGATTAATCAGATTCCTGCAGGTATACCGGCTTCTCCAGATGGCCCAAAAGCCGGCGCAGTTTATCAAAATGTCAAAGTTTTAGGCAATTTGAGTACCGCACAGTTTGGTACGTTCATGGTTTCAATGACCTCTTGGGTTGCGCCTAATCAGGGTTGCGCTTTTTGTCATAACTTGCAAAACTTTGCTGACGATTCACTTTATACAAAAACAGTCGCCAGAAGAATGATTCAAATGAATCAAAATATTAATGGCAACTGGGGTGATCATGTGAAGGTAACAGGTGTGACTTGCTATACCTGCCACCGTGGCAATAATATTCCACAAAACGTATGGTTCAATCCAGTCGAGAAGCAAGGTGGCGGCATGCTTGGCAATAAGAATGGTCAAAATGATCCATTGGTAGGTAGTGCTTATGCTTCGTTACCTAATAACACGTTTAGTAGCTACTTTGTTGCAAATGCCTCTGCTGCTCGTATACAAGGTGGTACTGCCTTACCCACAGGGCATGAAGCCTCTTTACAAAGTACCGAAAGTGTCTACGGTGTCATGTCGCACATGGCGCATTCTCTTGGAGTTAACTGCACATTCTGTCATAACAGTCGCGCGTTTAGTAGTTGGGAAGAAAGTACGCCCCAACGTGTTCAGGCTTGGTACGGGATTCAGATGTTAAAGGATGTCAATACTAACTATATGGACTCCTTAGTTGCTGTCTTTCCTGCCAATCGCAAAGGAAAAGATGGGGATGTTGCAAAAGCAAATTGCGCTACATGTCACCAAGGTGTTAATAAGCCACTTTTAGGCCAGAGTATGTTGAAAGATTATCCATATCTCGCTCCAAATCGAGATATGCCAAAGGATAGTTTGCATAGTACAGCGCAGTAGCTTGATCAACCCCTTTGATAGAACATATCAAAGGGGTATTTAAATAAAGGATGTCTGATGGACCGACAGGTCGATCAATTTAAAATCCCCGAAAACATTGCGGCAGCTAGTGATGTAAGTGCTTCTGAACGTGCTCTTGTAATTGGTGCGGGTTTTGGTGGTCTTGCTGCAGCGATTCGCTTGGCTGTAAAAGGGTATGACGTTCAGGTTTTAGAAAGGCTGGGAGACGCTGGAGGTAGAGCTTACGTTCATAGAAGGAATGGCTTTACATTTGATGCTGGTCCCACGATTATTACCGCTCCTTTTCTGCTAGAAGAGTTATGGAGTTTGTGCGGCAAAAAAATGTCTAATGATGTTGATTTGCGCGCTATGGATCCGTTCTATCAAATCCGCTTTGCAGACGGCCGCATATTTAACTACACCGGTGATTTAGAGCGTATGAAGCAAGAAATTGCTAAATTTAGTCCTAATGATCTACCGGGTTACCTGCGCTTTTTAGAAGAGGCAGAGTACTGCTACAAACTTGGATTTGAAGAGCTAGGAGATGTTGCATTTGACAGCTTGAAAGATTTAGCAAAGGCGTTTCCAAGTCTCGTCAAGATGCGGGCTTGGAATAATCTATATAGCCTAGTTGCAAAGCACATTAAAGATCCGCAGCTTAGAGAGGTGATGAGCTTTCATCCATTATTAATTGGCGGAAACCCTTTTTCAGTGACCTCTGTATACGCATTAATTAATTCCTTAGAGCGTAAATGGGGAGTCCATTCTGCAATGGGTGGAACAGGATCCATTATCAGGGGGCTGGTTGGTTTACTAAATGGCCTTGGCGTCAGAATTCGTTACGCAAGCACTGTTAAAAAAATTAATATCGTTGACAGTAAGGTTAGAGGAGTAACTTTAGAGAATGGTGATGTTTTATATGCCAATAAAGTGGTGTGTAATGCAGATACTGCATGGACCTACAAAAATTTGATTGATCCCGAGCATCGCAAAATATGGACTGATAAAAAAATTGAGAATGGCAAGTACTCAATGAGTTTATTTGTCTGGTACTTTGGTACAAAAAAGCAATATCCTAAAATACCGCACCATATGATGCTTTTAGGAAAGCGTTACAAAGCACTTTTAGATGATATTTTTAAGCGCCATCATTTAGCTAAAGATTTCAGCTTATATTTACATCGCCCTACGGCAACAGATCCTTTTTTAGCTCCTCCAGGATGTGATACCTTTTACGTTCTCTCCCCAGTTCCACATCTAGATAGCGGTACAGATTGGAAGCAAGAGGCTGAGCCCTATAGAAATGCAATCGCAAAGATGCTTGAAGAAACCATCCTACCTGGGCTGCAAGAGAATTTGGTGGAATCATTTGTCATGACCCCAGAAGATTTTAAAGACAGACTGCTCTCTTATAAAGGCGCTGCTTTTGGTTTAGAGCCACTGCTTACTCAAAGTGCTTGGTTTAGACCACATAATCGTAGTGAAGATATCGAGGGTCTCTACATGGTTGGTGCGAGCACCCATCCAGGCGCTGGAATTCCTGGAGTTTTGTCTTCCGCAAAAGCTTTAGACTCATTAATCACCCCCGCTAAAACCCTCTCTCAAAATGCACGATAGAGCAATTACAGCGGAGTACGGATTTCAGCTCGATCTACTCTCTTGTGAGAATTTGATGCGAGATGGATCGAAATCTTTTTTCTCTGCATCCAGGATTCTGCCTTCTAATATTCGAGATTCTGCTATCGCGTTGTATGCTTTTTGTCGTTTGCTAGATGATATGGTGGATGATCAAAATGCTTCTGATAATGTCATCGAACAGATTGAATATCGATTAGATCGCATTTATGCGCAAAATCCTTTAGATATCCCAGCTGATAGGGCATTGGCGCTAGTAGTTGAGCGATTTTTGATCCCTCGAGACCTCTTAGAGGCTTTGGTAGAGGGATTTAAATGGGATCGTACTGGCCGTCAATATCAAACTATAGAAGAGTTATGTGACTATGCTGCTAGAGTGGCTTCAACAGTTGGCGTCATGATGACGCTGATTATGGGAATCAGAGATCGAGCAGTACTCGAGCGTGCATGTGAGCTTGGCCTAGCAATGCAACTCACTAATATTGCGCGCGATGTTGGGGAGGATGCCCGTAATCAGCGTCTTTATCTGCCCAGAGCTTGGCTCCAAGAAGAAAATATTGACCCCGATCAGTGGCTTAAAAATCCAGTTTTTAATGATGGCATCTTACGCGTCAATCAAAGGCTGATTAAGTATGCAGATGATTTATATGAGCGTTCTGCATATGGATTTTCAGGCTTGCCAAGAAATTGTCGTTCAGCAATAGCGGCTGCTAGTTTGATTTATTCTGAAATTGGAAGACAAATTGAGCGGCAGGGGATGGATTCAATTAGTAAAAGAGCTGTTGTATCTAAGAAAAGAAAAGTTCTATTGCTTCTGAAATCTTTAGGAGCAGCAATTTACAGCGTAAAGCCAACCCAAAAATTAGATACTATTCCTGCGGTCCAGTTTTTAGTTGATACAGTCGAACCAGAAGAGCAGTACGCTCATTACAGCGGATCAGTGGAGGATAGGCTCATTTGGGTTGTTAGCCTTTTGGAGAAGGTAGAGCATAGAAAAATTGACGCATATCATTCTCTTGCTCGGCACTAATAAATACGCGTTGGATTCCTAGGCATCCTCCAAGGCAGCATGAATTGCACAATGTTGGATTCAAGGCGTTTTACATTCAATGTCTCATGCATCGAGACAACATCTTCCCCTAGTAGCTTTGATGCAATCATCGAGCGAGCATAAAAGGGTGTGTCTTCCAAAGTATTGATTACTGAGACTTTTTGATCTGGTTCAGAACGCATATTGCGCTGAATTCTCCAGCCGGTTTTGCGAAGTTCAAACCTCTTTGGTGCTAAAAAATCTTCAGTGCTACCGTCAACATTAAATTTGGTTGCCAATACTTTTTCTGCCCCATTCTTTTGCCGAACATCATAAATTACGGCAGTGCTTCCATCCTTTAAGTGAGCCCGTGACCAGTCCCACTCGCTAAAAGGTTTATTGATAGCCTCATCTCCTTCATTAGAGTCAAAGTAAGCATTACCTTGCCAATGTAGATCGGGTTTATTGAAAGATACTTCGACTCTCGAAGACGGGGCAATTGGACCCCAGCGATGCTTCTGGCGATCATCAAGGCTTACTACGTGATTAAAAAGTTGTTCTGTATGGACCTTGATACTTCCTTGAACTCTTTGACCAAGTAAAGGAACTCTTTCATTAATGGTGATCGTCAGAGTGTCATTCTGCCAACTCAATTGGCTGGGGCCGATAGTGAACTGGTCAGCTGTGCGATGAATGGCATTTCTGCCTCGCTCAGTCATCGTCCAATATTTTTTAGTAGGGGTATAAAGCGCTACATTAATAGCGCAAAAGTTATCAGCTTGAGCGGGTGCACTTTTATTAGCCCAAGCATAATAGGGCGAGAAGACACTGCCAACAAAAGCAATGATGCTAAATCCGTATAGTCCATCATCGCTAAGACCATCTACATACCACCAGAGATAGTTGCCTGGATCTACTGCTTGGTCAAACCTAGGTGATCCATCAGGGTTGCGGCCGCCAATCGTCCTGACATGGCTGCCATTGGAACTCCTGGACCCGGATGAGTGCTGCCCCCCGCTAGCAGGAGGTTCTTGATTTGTGATTGAGAGCCTAGTCTGTGAAATGAGCTCATCCATCCATGGGTTGCTTGGCCGTATAGTGCGCCCCCTCGACCCGGAAATAGTGCTGAAAAATCCTGAGGGGTCGTTCGGGTAATCTGAGCTTCCTCCAGATTGAGCCCATATTGACGCATGAGTAAAAATGCTTTTTGTTCGCATTGATCGATTTCCTCATTGTTATAAGGTTTGTTTGAACCATTCGCTGGGGCATTCACTAAACACAGCAGTCTTTCAAACTGCTTATTCTCAAGTGCTAAATCATTTCTATCTTGAGCACAGATATAGACAGTCGGGTTGAGTGGTAGGCGCTGCTTTTCAAAAATATCAGAAAATTCACTCTGATAGGGTTGATTGAAAAATACGTTGTGCCGTACTAACGGAAACCCAGAAGTTTTTACCTTCATTGACCAGGTTACCGCTGAAAGAGAATCTGCTTGTTTTAGATTAGCGGGTATTGCGGTACTTGCCTTCTCGCCTACTAAATGATTTTTGAGGGCATTTATATCACCATTAAAAATGAGGTAATCGCACTCCAGAGATTCGCCATTCTTTAGATTTACGCCGCTAATTTTCGAGCCGCTTATTTGAAGAGAATGAACCGCCGATCCGTATCGGAATTGGCAACCTTTTTTTTGCGCTAGTCTGGCTATCACCTCAGGTATCTTTGCCATACCCCCTTTAATTGACCAAACTCCATCCATTTCTACTTGGGCAATTAGCATTAAGGTTGCCGGTGCCAAATAGGGTGATGAACCACAGTAGGTTGCATAGCGTCCGAAGAGTTGGTGCATACGTGGATCTGGAAAGTATTTTTCAAGGGCAGACCAAAGACTACTAAATGGACCGATATCCCATAATATTTTACTTTTCTCAATCCCTAATGCGCTCATCATTCCAAGCATGCTAGGGCGTCGAGATTCTATAAAAGGTTTTCTTAAAGATTCATAAACCTTTTTAGCAGTTCTACAAAACTCTAAAAATAATTTTGCTTGCTGAGGATTGGAAAACTGAGCGATAGCATCCGTACTCTTTTTCTTATCAGCATATAAGTCTAGATAGTTATCGCCCCAGCTGTGCCGGGCAAGGATATCGAGAGCTTCTAGGTCAAACTCAGAAGCAAAATTTTCGTCGCAATCATCAAATAATTTCTCAAAAACCCAGCGCATTGTAAATACGGTAGGTCCTGAGTCTATGAGTGCACCATCAACATCGATTTGACGAATTTTCCCGCCAGGATAAGCATTCTTTTCAAGAACTGTGACATCAAGACCATGATGAGCTAGCTCTAGGGCCGCGGTAAGGCCTGCAATTCCGGCACCAACAACGATGACTTTAGGGGATTTGGACATGTTTTCCTTGCCAAATCCCGCTGGCTGAACCGACCTTAAAGCGAGTGAACATAGACTCCGAAAAGTAATCCTCGCCATACGCCGCTTTTATAGCAGAGAGATGTGCGCCAGATTGAGCATACTCATCAATAGACTTAAGATTTTCCCAAATAGTAAATGTGGCCTGACGAAAGTAAGGTGCCTCCCCAAGTCCGGCTGTCAAAATTGCTCCAGCCGCTTCTTTGATAGCCTGTTCTGCTGGTTTTGCTTTGGCCCAAAATTGCATGGCCTTAAAAGGTCTGATTGATGCTCTGGTAAGAGATGCTATCGGCTCATTTACAGGGGGAAGACTTAACCTATCCATCGAAAAACCAGACCATGATCCTCGACTGGAATACGGATAAAGAGTAGCTACGAAGAACTCATTAGCATGGGAGCTGTAAGCTTTTACGATGGGCGCTGATTGCTGAAAAATCTCAGCATTTTGACTAGTATCAAACACACAGAAGAACCCCTGTTTTGTAAGGCTTGGTTTTGTGCTGAAGCCACCTTCAAAACCAGATCCCAGAACTTTGCAAAAGACTAGGCCAGGAGTATTTTTAAAAGGAAATTTTCCAAGGATATAGCGGCTAAAGCCCCACAATCGAGATCCAGACGCAATATCTATTAAAACCAATACTGCCGTCTGCGTATTCATGAAATTTTATGAATCTAAATCATCGCTAGCATTGCTATCGACAATGCCAAAACGTCTCATCTTGATATAAAGACCTTGGCGCGATAATCCAAGTAACTCAGCTGCTGAAGCCCTATTAGACATAGTGAGATCAAGGGCTGCTAGGATGCAAAGTTTTTCAATAATGTCAGTTGTTTCAGTGACGATTTGCTTAAGAGGCACTTTGCCAACCAATTGAGTCAGCTCTTTGGCATTTTTGCCTAAGTTATCTGATTTACTGGCTGGTTCACGAGTAGTTTTTGATAGTTGATGGATGCCAATAGCTACGGCTGATAATTTTCCAGCATTAAAGTTTGTTGCCGAGATCATTACATTTAGTGGTGAGCTACCATCATCGGTGGTGATAGTTGTTGCATAGTCTTTAATTACCCCATGCTCACGTACAGTGCCTAGAATAATCTTTAGATCAATACTGGCACGGCCAAGCCATAGCTCAAAAGATTTACCTAGAATATTCTCTTTCTGGGTAGTTTGTGACATCGAAAGGAAGGCGTTATTCGCGGTCAAGATAACACCATTAGCGCTGCAAATGATGAAACCATCTTGAAAATCTTCAACTGCCTGCGAGACTAAAACACTTTGATCGCTTGCATTGCCAATTTGAATGCCATTAGCCTTGGGCTTAATTGTCGCTAGACATATATTTCGATTGCCTTCACGTAGAAGCACGCTAGAAATTTCTACATCTTCCTTGAGATTCTCCAGTGTCGTATGAATCGAGGACTGCATGATCCCCGACTTTGAGCCGGCAAGATATTCTTGTATCGCAATATGATCCTTAGGTGGAAAAAGATTGGTGAAAAGTTTGCCTTGAATCTTTTTAAGATCACCCACTAAAAATCCAGCAGATTTATTTACCTCTAAAATTTTCAGCGTCATGCTGTCAATAATTAGGTAGGCCTGATCAATACTATTAAATAATTGTAGGTAGCGATTTTCAATTGCATGAAGACTAGCGTAGTCGCGCTCAATTTCTTGTTGAGATTGAACCAATTTTTGCTGCAGAGTAGAGAGACTACTAAGATCTTTTCCAATAGCAATGAGTTTATTTTGCTTTTCAAAAAAGAGCGTGCTGAATTGAATTGGAATAGATGAAGAGTCACCCATCTCTTGGTTTACTTGACGCCAATTTTGCTCTTCACTATTAGCGGTAGTTTTAAGCAGCGCGTTTACTTTCGGCTGACTATCAATCGCAACAGTATCGATCCATTTTTTCCCAAGTAATGACTGTGTCTTGGGGTGAACAGGCTTAGAGCCATCGATGACCTGTTCAATCATTCCAGATTGGTCAATGACTAATACGAGATCAACTGAATGGGCAAGCAGTGAAGCTGCTAGGTTTGTACTTAATGTATTTAGTTCGGGTGAGGCTAAATTCACAATTTCTTTCTACTTATGCATCTAAGTATTTTTTTCTAGTAAGCTGAGATGCTGATCTAACTTTTGTACAGATTCTTCAGGTGTAAAAGCTTTGACATCTGCCTGAATATGATTAAATTTTTCAGGCGATTTATTATAGAGCGGACCCCCAATAAGAACAATGATTTGAGGGTTATTAGATTTTTCTTTGAGTAACTGAATCAAGCTTGGAAGCTCTTGAAGTTGTTCATAGGTAGAAATCGATATACCCAGCACATCATGATGCTTTGATTCAATTTCATGAATGATTGAATGAAGGCTATTGTTTGTCGGCCGATAAACCTGCCATCCAGAGTGGGTAAAGAAATTAGACAGAATCAAGGTTCCCAGAGAGTGCTGCGAGTCTGGAAAGGAAGAAATCACGATTGATTTATTCTGTCGCTTTTCTAATTGGGAGGCTTGGAATAAATAATCTAGCTTATGTATTGCTCGCTCTAGCTTGCTAACCCCAATGGATACCTCAGCAAAGCTTAATGTGTCCTCTTCCCATTGTTTGCCCAGTTTTTTAGCAATTTCAGGAATAAGCTCCAGCACAATATAGTTGATTGATGCCCCATGAGTTTTGAGTACGGTAATTGCAAGCTCGAACGCACCTTCTTCCGTATCTAGTAATAGCTGGGTAATTCTGTTGATTTCTTCTTCATCAAGCACATCTTTTTGTGAGCGATGACTTTGTGCTGTTAGGTGCCAGTTTCCATTCGAGGAGGGTCCAAAAGGGGATTTATCAACCTTACGCTCAATCTCTTGAACCAACCTGGGCAATTGAGTGCTGAATACTTCTCTGATGAGTTCTTTTTTGACCAGTGAATCCATCAATAGCTCCGAGGATAAGGTTGCCTAAAAATGCTACTTATATGTAAAATAATTATTACACTTATGGATTAAATAAAGCAATTATTTTCATTAAATAAGGGTTTATACTAGTATTACTAGGGGTAAGTACTAGTTCTAGTAAGATATATTTGGCGTAAAGTTTTGTTTACACAAAGCCAATAAGGCAACGCCAAAAAATGAAGATTAGTAAGCCACTTTACAGCCAAGAGCAGCGTGCAAAACGCGACGCGACTGTGTGGACCTTGGTTCAAGGAATCTTGGCGCCAATTCAATTCCTAGTTTGCTTAATTAGCCTCTCTTTAGTGCTCCGTTATCTCATTAGTGGTGAGGGATACGAAATGGCAACTATCTCAGTCATAGTAAAAACGATCTTCCTATATCTGATCATGCTGACTGGGAGTATTTGGGAAAAAGTTGTTTTTGGAAAGTACCTCTTTGCTGAAAGCTTCTTTTGGGAAGATGTATTTAGTATGCTCGTGATTTCTTTGCATACTTTGTACCTCTATTTCCTCTTCATTGGGGGAATGAGCAAGCAGGGCTTAATGTATCTCGCATTAGCTGCTTACACCTCTTACTTTATTAATGCTGGGCAATTTATTTACAAGCTCAGAATGGCCCGCCTACAAATGAATAATCGGGTGGCTGCATGAACGCGATTGTTGATTTACCACAAGATCACATCAATAAATTAGGGAAAAATATCCCAATTTATAAAGAGCGCGGCCAAAGAGAAGTATTTTGCGGTCTGACCGGAATTATTTGGCTGCATCGCAAGATTCAAGATGCTTTTTTCTTAGTGGTAGGTTCTCGTACATGCGCTCACTTGGTGCAATCTGCGGCCGGGGTCATGATTTTTGCCGAGCCTCGCTTTGCCACGGCGATTATTGATGATCGTGATCTAGCGGGCTTAGCTGATGCGCATGAGGAGTTAGATCGTGTCGTGAAAGCCCTGCTAGCTAGGCGTCCAGATATCAAGATGCTTTTTTTGGTCGGCTCTTGCCCATCTGAAGTCATTAAATTGGATCTATCTCGTGCTGCTCAGCGATTAAGCAAAGAGTTTGTCAGTCAATGTCGTATCTTAAGTTATTCCGGCAGTGGTATCGAGACAACTTTTACACAGGGTGAAGACACTTGCTTGGCCTCACTTATTAATGACACCCCTAAGCAAATAGCTACGAATGATAAGAATTTATTGATTGTGGGTTGCTTGCCGGACGTGGTTGAGGATCAATTTAAACGACTTTTTACAGAGCTCGGTATCGAAAATGTCTCTTTCTTCCCACCCAAAAACTCGCAACAATTACTGGAAATACATAGCAATACACAATATTTATTAGCTCAACCATTTTTAGCTGAAACAGCTAGATTGATTGAAGAACGCGGCGCAAAAAGAATAGCCGCACCTTTCCCCTTTGGTATTGAAGGAACAACTGCCTGGTTAAAGGCTGCTGCTAATTTGTGGGGGATTACACCTCAACACTTTGAGAATGTAACGCGGGGAAAAATTGAGCGCGCTAAGAAAAGTCTGGCACGCTACCTGCCAGTGCTAGAAAACAAGCGTATTTCTTTTTTTCCTGATTCTCAATTAGAAATTCCCTTGGCGCGCTTTTTATCTCGTGAGTGCGGTATGAAGGTACTCGAAATCGGTACACCTTATCTTCATAAGCAGCATTTGGAGTGCGAGCTCGATTTATTGTCAGAGGGCGTAAAAATCGTAGAAGGGCAAGACCTTGAGCGTCAATTAGAACGCTGTCGTGCTGATAATCCCGATATTGTCGTTTGTGGTCTTGGACTGGCAAATCCCTTGGAAGCAGAGGGAATTACTACAAAGTGGTCGATTGAGTTGGTATTTAGCCCCGTGCATGGATATGAGCAAGCCGCAGATTTGGCAGAGCTTTTTGCACGTCCTTTAAATCGCAGCATGAAGTTAGCGGCATAGGGAATAGGGCCATGCAACTAACGCTATGGACTTATGAAGGCCCTCCACATATTGGTGCAATGCGGATTGCAGCTTCCATGACTGATTTGCATTATGTTTTGCATTCTCCCCAAGGGGATACTTATGCAGATCTGCTCTTCACGATGATTGGCAGATCCCGCAAGCGTCCCCCGGTTACTTACACTACATTTCAGGCAAGGGATCTAGGCGGCGACACTGCACAGCTGTTCAAGGATTCTGTCAATAATGCTTATCAGCGTTTTCAACCTAAGGCGATGATTGTTGGGGCATCTTGCACAGCCGAGTTAATTCAAGATGATCCAGGTGGTCTAGCTAGAGCACTTACTCTACCGATTCCAGTAATTCCTCTCGAGTTACCTTCGTATCAGAAAAAAGAAAACTGGGGTGCGTCGGAAACTTTTTATCATATCGTGCGTGCTCTAGTTCCATTTGATAAGTCTATATCAGCGGAGCAGTATCAAGCTCAGCGGTTGGAAAATAAAAGCGCCCAACAAAAGCCTAGTTGCAATATCTTGGGGCCTACAGCTTTAGGGTTCAGAAATCGTGATGATGTAAAAGAAATCCAAGGCTTGTTAGAGGCGATGGGTATTGAAGTCAGGGTGGTCGCGCCTCTTGATGCATCTGTATTAGATTTAAGCAAGATTCCTGAGGCAGATTTCAACGTGTCGTTATATCCCGAAATCAGTCAACTCACTTGCACTTGGTTGAATAAAACTTTTGGTCAGCCATTTACAAAGACAATTCCAATTGGTACTAAAGCGACTAAAGCATTTATTGAGGAGGTAGCGCAGCTTGCGAAGCTGAATCCCGAGATTATCTTGGCTAGTCAAGAGGAGCGGGCGCGCTGGTATGCAAAATCAGTTGATTCAACTTATTTAACCGACAAACGGGTCTTTATTTTCGGTGATGCAAGCCATGCGATTGCTGCAGCTAAGGTTGCCGCAGAAGAAATTGGTTTCAAGGTAGTCGGTTTAGGAACTTATAGTCGTGAATTTGCCCGTGAAGTTCGTGAGGCAGCAAAATCGTATGGCATCGAAGCGCTGATTACTGATGATTATTTAGAGGTTGAGCAAAAGGTATCTGAATTAGCTCCAGATCTGGTGCTAGGTACTCAAATGGAACGCCATATTGCCAAGAGACTGGGTGTTCCTTGTGCAGTCATTTCGGCTCCAGTTCATGTCCAGGACTTTCCAGCACGCTATTCACCTCAAATGGGTTTTGAGGGCGCCAATGTTCTATTTGATACATGGATTCACCCTCTGATGATGGGACTTGAAGAACATCTAATCATGATGTTCCGGGATGATTTTGAATTTAGTGCTAATGCATCCTCATCTCATCTGGGCCATGGAAGCCCAAGCGCAAAAGAACATACTCGGGTTTCGACTCCCGCTGAAGATGCTGTTATTGCTCAAGTAGCTCAAGTCAACGCTGAAGTTTTTAGTGGCGATATACCAACCAATCTTTGGGATGCTGCTGCTGAAAAAGAATTGGGCAAGATTCCATTTTTTGTCCGTGGAAAAGCACGTCGCAATACAGAAAAATTTGCAGTTGAGCATAGTATTAGTCATATCACCATCGAAACTCTCTATGATGCAAAGGCTCACTATGGTCGATAAGCATATTGCGATGAGAGTGACGATTATCACCATGGACACGCACTTGTCGAGTGCGACAGAGAGAGCCCGTTACGCTCTTAAAAAGAAAATACCAGGCCTAGAATTATCTATTCATGCTGCTTCAAGTTGGACTGTCGATAGCAAAGCTTTAGATAGCTGTATTCATGATATTGAGACAGCCGACATTCTTGTTGTAACGATGCTCTTTATGGAGGATCACTACAAACCAGTGTTTGAGGCCTTAAAAGCTCGGCGCAATGACTGTGACGCTATGGTTTGTGCAATGTCAGCAGGAGAAATTGTAGGTTTAACTCGCATGGGCGGCTTTGATATGGGCAAGCCTGCAAGCGGTTTGATTGGCTTGCTAAAACGCTTAAGGGGTAATAAAGAAAAGTCTCAGACAGGTGGCGCTGCACAAATGCGGATGTTGCGTCGTTTGCCAAAAATTTTGCGCTTTATTCCTGGTAACGCCCAAGATGTCAGAGTATATTTTTTAACCTTGCAATATTGGTTAGGTGGATCAGAAGAAAATCTGTATCACATGGTGATGAATTTAGTCAATCGCTATGCTGCCGGTGAAAGAGCGGCCCTCAAAACGAAAGAAAAATTGGTGGAGCCATTGATCTATCCAGATAATGGTATTTACCACCCGCGTTTAAAAGGACGTATGAGTGAGTCCTTATCAGACTTACCAAAGTTGGTCAGTGATAAGAACTCTAAAGGTCGCGTAGGGCTATTACTTCTAAGATCCTACATATTGGCCGGTAACACTTTGCACTATGACTCAGTAATTGCCTCACTTGAAGCACAAGGTCTTCAGGTCCTACCTATTTTTGCAGTTGGGCTTGATGCAAGACCTGCAATAGATCAATTTTTCTATCAAAACGGTAAGAATATCGTTGATGCAGTAGTTTCTTTAACTGGATTCTCATTAGTTGGCGGCCCTGCCTATAACGATGCAAAAGCTGCAGAAGAAGTATTGGCATCCCTTGATGTTCCTTACATTGCTGCGCAGCCACTAGAGTTCCAAACATTAAATGAATGGGGTAGCTCTGATCGCGGATTGCTCCCAGTTGAAAATACCTTGATGATTGCCATACCAGAATTAGATGGCGCAATTGTGCCGATGGTATTTGGCGGACGCGCAGGTGATGCCGATGTGCAGTGTAAGGGATGTCATAAGGGCTGTGTATTTGAGGCTAGCATCAATCGCCATGATATGCATACTTGTGTCGAGCGAACCGCAATGTTGGCTGCGAGGGTCAGTAAGCTGGTTGCCTTGCGTAAATCCGAGAAGGCAAATCGTAAAGTTGCGCTAGTCATGTTTAACTTCCCTCCAAATGCGGGCAGGGTAGGAACAGCTGCTCATTTGAGTGTATTTGAGTCTGTTTTCAATACATTAAGTAGCTTAAAGGCAGAGGGCTACACCGTTGATGTGCCAAATTCCGTAGATGAATTTAGGAATCAAATATTGGCGGGGAACTCTAAAGAATTTGGCACTGATGCAAATGTACATGCTCAAGTGGATACAAATGACCATATCAAACGTGAACCTTGGTTGAAAGAGATTGAATCTCAATGGGGTCCTGCCCCAGGTACATTCTTATCGAACGGATCCTCAATATTTATTCTTGGAAAGCAGTTTGGAAATGTTTTTGTAGCACTTCAACCTGGATTTGGGTATGAGGGCGATCCAATGCGCTTGTTGTATGAAAAAGGATTCGCTCCTACGCACGCTTTTTCAGCTTTCTATCGCTATATTCGAGAAGACTTTGCCGCGTCAGCAGTACTTCACTTCGGCACGCATGGTGCGCTTGAGTTTATGCCTGGTAAGCAATCAGGCATGTCTGGTGCATGCTGGCCTGATCGCCTGATTCATGATTTACCAAATCTTTATATATATGCATCAAATAATCCTTCTGAGGGTGCAATTGCAAAAAGACGTGCTGGAGCAACATTAATTAGCTATTTAACTCCGCCTGTTTCTCAAGCCGGCCTATATCAAGGGCTTGTTGAGTTTAAAGAGGCGGTTGAGCATTGGCGTAAATCAGCCCCAATCGGTATCGATGCATCCTGGGATACAAACCAAGTAGAGCTATTGGATTCATTGCAAGAGCAAGCAGTGAGTTTGGAGTTTTCACTTGCCGAGCCTCAATGGAAAACTTTAGATCCAAATACTGTAAATACAATTGTTCTGCGTCTTAGCGAGCAGATTCTTGAATTAGAGTACGCACTAATTCCATACGGACTCCATGTTTTGGGAGCACCTGTTAATTTTGAGCAAAGTATTGAGATGCTGCTGAGTTACTTATCAGTTCAAGAGGGTGAGCTTAAAAATATTAGTAAAGAGGCTGTGGCTGAATTAGTTCAAAGCGGCAATATTGAGCTATTTGCAAAAAAACAGAACCTTTCACTTAGTGAAAGCCTGAGGAATGAGTTGAACCAAGTATTAGCAATGTACCGCGAGCTTCAGTCTGATAGTGAGATGCAGGGAATATTTAAAGCCTTAGATGGTCGTTACATCAGACCGGCGCCCGGTGGAGATGTATTACGAAATCCCCAAGTCCTTCCTACTGGACGAAATGTCCACGGCTTTGATCCATTTCGTATTCCTAGTAAGTTCGCCATGAAAGATGGTCAATATCAGGCAAATAAGCTATTAGAGCGTTATCAGGCAGATGGTAATTCATTGCCAGAGTCGATTGCCATGGTCTTGTGGGGGACTGATAATTTAAAGACAGAGGGCGGCCCAATTGCACAAATATTTGCTTTGATGGGTGCCTTACCTCGTTTTGATAGTTTTGGTAGGTTGGCAGGGGCCCAACTAATATCCTTGGAAGAATTAGGCCGTCCAAGAATAGATGTGATGGTATCAATTTCAGGGATCTTTAGAGACCTAATGCCTTTGCAGATTCGTATTCTTGCAGAGGCCGCGTATTTAGCTGCATCAGCTGACGAACCCTTAGAGCAAAACTTTATTCGTAAACATGCGCTCGCATATCAAGAATTGAATCACTGCGATTTAGAGACTGCATCTTTGCGGGTATTTGGTAATGCTGAAAGTGCCTATGGCGCGAATGTCAACATGATGATTGACAACGGCTTATGGCAAGACGAAAACGAGTTAGCGGAGACATATACACGCCGTAAGAGCTTTGCCTATGGAAGAACTGGTACTCCTGTACTGCAGTCTGAGCTTCTCAACAACATTCTTGCTGATGTCGAGTTGACTTACCAAAATCTCGACTCTATTGAATTGGGCGTGACAACAATTGATACTTACTTTGATACCTTGGGCGGTGTTAGCAGGGCTGTTCGTAGGGCTAAGGGCGGTAAAGTCGCCCCCGTTTACATTGGTGATCAAACGAAGGGTGATGCAGTAGTCAGATCATTAAATGAGCAGGTCTCTCTAGAAACACGCTCGCGCATGCTAAATCCAAAGTGGTATGAAGGAATGCTCAAACATGGTTATGAGGGCGTGCGTCAATTAGAGAGCCACCTCACCAATACAGTGGGTTGGTCAGCAACCACCGGCCAGGTTGAGCCTTGGGTGTATCAGCACCTCACACAGACATTCATATTAGACCCAGAAATGCGCGAGCGTTTAATGAGTCTTAATCCTGCATCATCCGCGAAAGTAGCAAGTCGCTTATTAGAGGCTTCTGAAAGAAATTATTGGAAGCCAGAACCATCCGTATTGGAAACGTTACGTCGTGTAGCCAATGATTTTGAAGATCGACTTGAAGGTGTCTATGAAGGAGTACCTATTTAATGAACACAGTTAGTGTCCCAGTTTCATCCATCGGTACTAAAACAAAGCCATTAGATGGCGAGGGTAGTTTGCAGGTACACCTTGATCCTAATGAAAAAATTGGCAATGCTAAGGTATTCGCTATTTATGGCAAAGGAGGAATAGGTAAAAGTACAACGTCCTCAAATTTATCTGCAGCCTTCTCTCTATTAGGAAAGCGAGTAATACAGATTGGCTGCGACCCTAAACATGATTCTACTTTTACATTAACTAAAAAGCTCGTTCCGACAGTAATTGATATTTTGGAAACAGTAGATTTTCACTCTGAAGAATTAAGGGTTGAAGATTTTGTGTACGAGGGCTTTAATGGGGTGATGTGCGTAGAGGCTGGAGGGCCTCCTGCAGGAACGGGATGTGGTGGCTACGTTGTTGGTCAAACTGTTAAATTGTTAAAAGAGCACCATTTACTTGAAGACACAGATATTGTGATTTTCGATGTCTTGGGAGACGTTGTTTGTGGTGGATTTGCTGCTCCATTGCAACATGCTGATCGCGCTTTAATTGTTGCTGCTAATGATTTTGATTCTATTTTTGCAATGAATCGAATTGTTCAGGCAATCAGTGCCAAGGCAAAAAATTACAATGTCAGACTAGGCGGTGTAATCGCAAACCGCAGTCAAGACACAGATCAAATTGATAAATTTAATGAGCGCGTTGGTCTCAAAAAGATGGCGCACTTTCCTGACCTTGACGCTATTCGTAAAAGTCGTTTGAAGAAGTGCACCATTTTTGAAATGGAGTCTACGCCAGAAATCGAGAAGGTTAAAGAAGAGTACCTTCGCTTGGCAGCTAGCTTACTGTTAGATGACGATCCATTAATTATGGAATCACTCAAAGACCGTGAAATTTTTGACTTGCTAGGGTTCGATTAATCATGGATGCTATTTCATACTTAAGTAGACGCGGTAAGTTGCAAGATTATTTTGATCGAACCGCTCTCGACGCCTGGGCGAAACTAACATCGGATGTACCGGTAAGTGGAATTAGGGCAACCGTGAGAGCAGGCAGAGACGAAATGCGCAATAGCATTATTAGCCGGCTACCAGAAAATCTTCATGGCAAAAGAGTGCTTGATGCGGGATGTGGTACGGGCGCTTTAGCTCTTGAATTGGCAAAAAAAGGTGCCCAGGTAAGCGCTGTTGATTTATCACCCAAGCTTATTAAATTAGCAAAGGACAGAATTCCTGAGTGTGATCGCCAAAATATTCAGTTTCATGCTGGAGATATGCTGGATGAGGCTTTAGGAGAATTTGATTATGTTGTGGGGATGGATTCAATGATTCACTATTGCGCTAGCGACATGCTAGTAGTTCTAGAGAAGTTATCCCCTCGCGTTAAAGATAAGATCTTATTCACATTTGCACCAAGTACATTGCCACTAGAAGTCATGATTCGAGTTGGACGTCTGTTTCCAAGAAAAAATAGAGCTCCTTTTATTGAACCTATAAGCCAACTCAAGCTTCAAAAACTGATCTCTGAATCTCCATGGTTCTTTGACTGGAGCGTTCCCTTTACAAATTTGGTATCGAGTGGTTTTTATAAGTCGCAATTGATGGAGTTGCAAAAAAATCATGCTTAAGTTATCCAAGATGGCTAAGACCTGGATGCGGGTAGATCCGCGGTTTTTACCTTTTGCTGATGTAGCTACGCCTAATCTACCTTTGAGTAGACTCTTGCGCCTGTCTTTATTCCAGGTCACAGTTGGAATGGCTACTTCATTGTTAGTTGGCACTTTGAACCGTGTCATGATTGTCGAATTGGGTATGGAAGCATGGCTAGTTGCGTTGATGGTAGCGCTCCCTCTCATTTTTGCCCCTTTCAGAGCGCTGATTGGCCATAAGTCTGATGTTCATCGGTCAATATTGGGTTGGAAAAGAGTTCCCTATATTTGGATTGGAACTTGGCTGCAATTTGGCGGTCTTTCAATCATGCCTTTTGCGTTAATTATTCTCTCCGGAGATACTCATTGGCCTATTTGGTTTAGTTACCTAGGCAGTGGCGTTGCTTTCCTGTTGGTTGGTGCTGGTATGCAGACGACTCAAACGGCAGGCTTGGCCCTTGCAACAGATTTGGCAGATGAAAAAAATAGACCAAGAGTAGTAGCAATGATGTATGTCATGTTGCTAGTAGGTATGGTGCTTAGTGGAATTTTATTTAGCATGTTTTTAAAGCCCTTTAGTCCACTACAGCTTGTAAAAGTTATTCAGGGGGTAGCTCTAGCGACCTTATTACTAAATATATTTGCACTTTGGAAGCAAGAGGCAAGGCAGCCAAAAAATACATCCCCCTCAATTCCTCAGCCTACATTTAGTCAGAGTTGGCAGGACTTTATTAAAGCACCACATGTAAGCCGATTTTTGATCATGCTGGGACTTGGTACTACTGCTTTTAGCATGCAGGACATCATCTTAGAGCCATATGGCGGAGAAATCCTAAAACTAGATGTGTCTGCTACCAGTTTCTTGACTGCCTTGATTGCTTGTGGATCATTAGCTGCTTTTACTCTCTCAGCGCGTTGGTTGGGTCGAGGATATAACGCATACAGAATAGCTTCTGTTGGCCTCCTGCTCGGTTTGATTGCATTTACATTAGTAATTTTTTCAGAACCTATGAATTCGCCAAATTTATTTAGGACAGGGGCCTTGCTGATTGGCTTTGGTGGCGGATTATTTGCCGTGAGCACATTGACTATTGCAATGAGCATGGATAAAGAAAATATGGGTGGAATGGTCATTGGCGCTTGGGGCGCAGTTACAGCAACCTGCTCTGGTATTGGGATGTCATTAGGAGGGGTAGTGCGCGACGTAGTGGGTGATTTGGCAATGAATGGAGTGATTGGCTCTGCACTCATCAGTCCGGCAACTGGCTATAGCTTCGTTTATCACATAGAAATTTATTTGTTGTTTATTACTTTGGTTGCTCTAGGTCCATTGGTTAACAAAAACTCCAATAAGGCCAGTTCAAAAATGAGTAAGTTTGGTCTAGCTGATTTTCCAGGCTAGTTTTTTAAAAGAAGGAGAGTGAAATGGGTACAGGTGCAATTACACAATACGTAGATCTAGCTCAAGTTGTGGTTTACCTTTTTTTGTTTTTCTTTGTTGGATTAGTTATCTATCTAACATTGGAAAGTAAAAGAGAAGGATTTCCATTGGAGACTGAGCGTTTTGGGCAGATTCGTCGCGAGGATGGAATTCTCGGCATGCCACGAATCAAAAAATTTGTTACAGAATTTGGCAAGACTTATTTCGCCCCATTGGCAAGTCCGCCTGATACTCAAAAAGTCTCAGCAGAACCCATTCATCCATGGAATGGCGCCCCTTTAACACCAGTTGGCAACCCGCTCTTGGCTGGCGTTGGACCAGGCTCCTACGCAAATAGAGCTGATCATGTTGATTATGACTTAGAAGGCCATGCTCGCATTCGTCCATTGCGCAAATTGCATGAGATATCGATATCTACAATTGATACTAATCCTATCGGCTTAGCTGTTATTGCTGCGGATGGCGAAAAAGCTGGAACTGTAACTGATGTCTGGGTTGATCATATGGAAATGTTGATTCGCTATCTAGAGGTAGATGTCGGCGGTACTAAAACACTATTACCAATCAATTTTTCTAAGATTGGTAAGCGTGATATCAAAGTTCAGTCAATTCTTGCGGATCAATTCAAGCAGGTTCCTAAAACTAAGCATCCGGAAGAAGTTACTTTGCTTGAGGAAGAAAAAATCATGGCTTACTTTGGAGCTGGTACTTTGTATGCCACACCAAATCGTCAGGAACCACTCCTATGAGTTTAAATATTCATAGCAGCCCTGAGCATGAGTTTGAGGCAGAATTAGGGCTTCCTGAAAAACTTCCGCAAGGGGAGAAAGTATTATGGCAAGGCTCTCCTGATCTGAAAACTTTGCTACTTAAAGTTTTTCATATGAGGGGTCTTGTCTTATATTTTGGCTTACTGCTAGCGTATCGAATCATTAGTGGTGCACTCGATGGCGAAGCCCTATACCCAATACTCCTCTCGGCATTACAAATCATCATCTTCTCAAGTTTAGGGCTCGGCTTAATTGGCTTATTAGGCTATCTCATGGCTTCAACAGCTGTTTACACCATTACCAATAAACGGGTGGTGATGCGGATTGGGATTGTGTTGAATATGACTTTTAACTTCCCACTCAAGCAGATTGAATCAGCTGATTGCGGACTTACTAAAGATGGCTGTGGAGATATCTATTTGAAGTTGAATAAGGGTACGAAGATCGCTATTTTCCATCTTTGGCCCCATGCAAGACCAGCTAAATGGGCTGTTCCGCAGCCCAGTTTGAGATGTATTAAAAATTGTGCTGAAGTTGCACAAATTTTAGTTGATGCTTGGTCTTTACAAAACAATGTGATTTCGCGTTCTGTGAAGATTAACAACGCCGAATTAGGAGAGTCTAAAAGCCATTTCACAGGAGTTGAAACAGCATGATTCTTCAGATGACTACTGCGCGTAAGCAAAATTACATTGGTTTGATAATTTTTGCAGCCTTAGCGATGGTAGTTATGGGTGTGGGTAGCTTTATGAAGGCTGGAGTCATAGAGCGTCAGGCCGATGCAAGTGTTTTAGTTCAAAAAGATCTCTACTTTAGGGATCTACCGGATGGATCAGTTGGGGTTATTTCAGCTAATAATGGTGACGTAGTTGCAAAAGTAACAGGTCAGGCTGGATTTGTGAGGGGTATTCTAAGGGCAATGGCGCGTGAGCGCCGTATTCGTCACATTACTAGTGATGATGCATTTAGCTTAATTAGTCACTCTGATGGAAGGTTAACTTTAGTAGATCCTGCTACTCAAAATCGAATTGATTTAGAGTCATTTGGAAAAGATAACGCAGCCGAGTTTGCTGCATTTTTAAATAGTTCGAGGTAGTGATGTCAAAACAGCTAGTGAATTGTCATATTGATATGTCGAATACATCTGAGTTTTTGTATGCTCACGTTGATCTTAATGGAGTCAAGGTGGGGCCAGGGGATGCGGTATTAGTTCATAACCCGATCGTAGACATTGAATTTGGAGAGATTCTTAGCTATAGCAGAACAGCGACTGTTTCTAAAGCGGGCATATTCTCTCGCCTATGGGTCTATCTGACGGCAAGATTAGAAATTACGATGTTGTACGAAGTAAGTTTTTCTACCACTCGATTCAGTAAGGCCAAGAGATATCCAAGGCCAGATATGAAAAAAGAAATGAGCCCAATTATTTTGCATGAAGGAGTAAAGGTATGAGTGCATCTACTATTGGCATGAATTCTGCTCGCCCAATTAATGAATCAACGGATAGGGCTTTAGAAAATACCATTCTCAGCCCCCGCTTTTATACAACCGATTTTGATGAGATGGATCGATTTGACGTCTCCTCTGTGAGGCCCGAGTGGGATAGGTTGATGAAAGAGTTCGATCAAGATATTAATCAGACCCATTTTCAGCGCCCTGAAGACATGTCTAAGGATTATTCGCATTTACCAGATGGCCTATATCAAGAATTTTTGGATTTCTTAATTAGCTCTATTACTTCTGAATTTTCTGGTTGCGTTCTTTACTCTGAAATTAAAAAATCGATCAATAATCCAGATCTCAAAAGCCTTTTTACATATATGGCCCGTGATGAAAGTCGGCACGCTGGTTTTATTAACCAGTGGCTCAAGGATTTCGGTATTGGCGTAGATTTGGGTTTTTTGGCGCGGACCAAAAAATATACATTCTTTAAGCCAAAATTTATTTTTTACGCTACCTATCTATCAGAAAAGATTGGGTACGCAAGATATATTACGATTTATCGAATAATTCAAAACAAGCCTGAATTACGTTTCCATCCAATCTTTCTCTGGTTTGAAAAGTGGTGCAATGATGAGTTTCGTCATGGAGAGGCATTTGCTTTATTGATGCGCTCAAGCCCCAATCTCCTCAGTGGAGTTAATAAACTCTGGATTCGCTTCTTCTTATTGGCTGTATATGCAACGATGTACGTCAGGGACCATTCTCGCCCAGAGTTTCACAAAGCACTCGGCGTTTCCCCATCAGACTATGACCGTAAGGTATTGCAAATTACTTCAGATATTACTAAGCAAGTATTTCCTTTCACCATTGATTTAGATAATCAAAGACTTTGGGAGGGGTTCGATAAATTAAGAAAGATCTCAGATGAGGTTGAGGAATTAAAGCAGACCGGAGGAGCTCTATCTTTGGTTAAACGTGGTTTCCTAGCAGCTTCAGCAATGATTACATTTCTGAGAATTTATACCTTACCAGTTGTTCCAAATGAACTTCCTCAAGACATACGTCTTGTACCAGTTTGGTAGATAAAAAATGTATTTTTGGATCAGCCCTCTCATCTTCACCATTTTTATATGGTGGTTTAGTACGGGGCTGATTCTTAAAATTAATAGCCTGCCAAGACGTTTTTATAGAGCAATATTTATTATTTCTATTGGGATCCTGATGTTGGCATTTTGGGGTCTACATATATCTGGTCAGGAATTAACTATTGCTGGCGCTTACTGCTCATTTACTTGTGCCATCATCATTTGGGGCTGGCAAGAGCTAGCATTTTTGTTCGGCTACATTACGGGTTCTAGGCGCTCAGACTGTCCTGCTGATATAGGAGGGATGCGTCGAGCTTGGTATGCATTCCAAACGATCAATTATCACGAGTTAACTTTATTAGTCTTGGGTCTAATCCTTTTTTTGATTAATCTTGAATCTGTTAATCAAACTGGTTTTTTGACTTACGTTATTTTGTGGGGAATGAGACAAAGCACCAAAGTAAATATCTATCTGGGTGTCTTAAATTTCAATGAAGCTTTTTTACCTCAGCACTTAAAGTACCTAATTACATACTTTAGACGTAGGGCGATGAATTTATTAATGCCTATCTCTATACTTGCATCTTTACTTTTTCTTATTCCGATCTGGACTCGAGCAGCATCTGAGTCTTCATTATATGAAATGACATCCTCTGTCTTGCTGGGTACATTATTGGCGCTTGGACTGTTGGAGCATCTATTTCTTGTACTTCCATTTCCAAATGAATGGCTATGGAAGTGGGGCTATAAGAATAACGGTTAGAGAGCATTTATATGATCTCATCTAAGACTATTTATCTTGCTCAACCTCGAGGTTTTTGTGCTGGTGTTGAAAGAGCAATTCTTATTGTTGAAGAATCTTTAAAAAAATTTGGGGCTCCCATCTACGTAAGACATGAAATTATTCATAATGCTTATGTAGTTAAAGATTTCGAAAGTAGGGGAGTTATTTTTGTAAATGATTTATCTCTAGTTCCAAAAGGGGCGATCCTAATATTTAGCGCACACGGGGTATCCAAAGCAGTGAGGTATGCGGCTGATGAGTATGAGCTCACTGTGTTTGATGCGACTTGCCCTTTAGTAGCCAAGGTACATGCTGAAGTAGTGCGCCTAAAAGAGCGTGGTTATCAAATTATTATGATTGGTCACCATGGACATCCTGAGGTAGAGGGGACTATGGGTCAGATTGATGACTCCATTTATCTCATTGAGCGCGTATCAGATGTTGCTAACCTAAACTTTAGTGAGAGTGACTTATTGGCTTACGTTACGCAAACTACTTTATCGATTGATGAAACTCGTGAAATTACAGCTGCATTAGTTCAAAGGTATCCCCAGATAAATGCACCCAAGCGGCAAGATATTTGCTATGCAACTCAAAATCGTCAGGATGCTGTGAAAAAAATGGCTCCTCATGTCGATGTCGTTATCGTAGTCGGTAGTCAAAATAGCTCTAATTCCAAGCGACTTCAAGAATTAGCTAGCAGTTTGCATATTCCCGCTTATTTGGTTGATAACCCAAACCAAATCCAAAATAAATGGTTTAAAGGGGCAGCTAATATTGGTATTACGGCTGGTGCATCAGCTCCCGAGGCATTAACCGCCAAAATTATCGAGGCAGTGGGCGTGATTTGTCAGGCCAGAATACTGGTCATGGATGGCATTGAAGAGGGTGTCAATTTCTCTTTACCAAAGGCTTTGCTAGAGGCAGCCTAGACCCTAAAAATTCGCTTTCTTATTGATATATAAGGGTTTTCACTGGTAAAAACAGGCTATAAAAGTGTCAAATTTAATTGACACTTTAAAATGTCAATGACAAAATCATTTACATGAATCTGCCAGAGCCTAGAGCAATTTTGACGCTTTTGAAGCCCATCACTTGGTTTCCTCCAATGTGGGCGTTTGCTTGCGGCTCCATCACCGGTAGTGAAGCTATCAAACAAAATTTACCCATATTTTTCTTGGGCTTGCTTTTAACGGGCCCACTTGTTTGCGCCTCAAGTCAGGCAGTAAATGACTGGTATGACCGTCATGTTGATGCTATCAATGAGCCTGATAGACCAATACCATCAGGCAGGATTCCTGGGCGCTGGGGCTTATACATCGCCATTATTTGGTCATTGATTTCACTGTATGTAGCTAGCTACTTGGGCGTGATCGGATTTTTAGCAACTGTCTTGGCTTTGATATTAGCTTGGCTATATAGCATGCCACCTATTCGTTTTAAAAATAATGGCTGGATTGGAAATCTTGCTTGTGGTGTCAGCTATGAAGGCTTGGCTTGGATAACAGGTGCAACATTGTTATCGGGTGGATCAATACCAAATAAACCATCGCTATTGCTCGCGGGTCTTTATAGTGCAAGTGCTCATGGGATTATGACCTTGAATGATTTCAAGGCAATTGAGGGAGATCGTCAAATGGGCGTGCGCTCCTTGCCTGTTCAGCTTGGAGCAAAAAGAGCGGCTCAATTTTCTGCAGCGTTTATGTTAATCCCACAGATCTTTGTACTGATATTACTGTTGTACTGGGGCAAGGAGAGTTATGCCATTGTGATTGGCGGACTAATGCTTGGTCAGATATTCCTATTGATTGATTTCCTCAAAAGACCCATACAAAAAGCACTTTTCTATAGTGGCTTTGGGGTTCCATTGCTGGTTTCAGGAATGATGGTTGCAGCATTTGCAGTCAAAGGTATGGAGATAGCATCGTGAGTATTGCAATTACTCAACCCCTCATTCGTCATTCCACCTTTGGATGGCTCCGAATCGTGCGATTAGGTCTTGTCCAGGCCTCAATAGGCGCAATTGTTGTCATGACAACCTCAACACTCAACCGCATCATGGTCGTTGAATTGGCTCTACCAGCTAGCCTTCCTGGGCTTTTGGTTGCTATTCATTATTTTGTACAGGTTATTAGGCCGCGGATGGGATTTGAATCTGATAGTGGCTCAAAGAAAACCCCGTGGATTATCGGCGGTGTTGTATTACTGGCATTAGGTGGATTCGGAGCTGCAATTGCAACGACACTGATGGGCATTAATTTAATCGTCGGAATACTCGGTGCCATTGTGGCCTTCTTCTTAATTGGTATTGGCGTCAGTATGAGTGGCACATCCTTGCTCGCGTTATTGGCAAAAGGAGTCAGTGATGAACGTAGGGCGGCCGCGGCTACAACTGTGTGGCTGATGATGATCTTTGGTTTTGCATTAACTAGCGGACTAGCAGGGAAATTTTTAGATCCTTATACCCCCGAAAAGGTGATTCTGATTTCGGGGATCATCTCATTAGTCGCTATTGCACTTACATCCTCAGCTCTTTACAAACTAGAGGGAGCTGATCTTGAAAATAGAATATCAAATACCAAAGAAAAGGTCCCTTTTAAGATCGCGCTCAGAGAGATCCTAGCTGATCCCGATGCTAAAAGATTCACCATTTTTATCTTTTTGTCGATGTTAGCTTTTAGTGCGCAGGACTTAATTTTGGAGCCCTTCGCAGGAATCATTTTCAAATACACCTTGGGAGAGACAACCAGCCTATCAGGAATTCAACATTCTGGAGTTTTAACAGGCATGCTATTGGTTGCCGTTTGTGGATCAAGTAGATTGAGACGCTATTTTGGATCTCTGAGGTCATGGATGATTTATGGTTGCCTTGCATCAGCGCTAGCAATGTTTGGATTGGTCTTAGCTGGGATGCTGGAAGGTGAATGGCCATTAAAGCTGAATGTCTATATTTTGGGGCTTGCAAATGGCGCATTTTCAATTGCTGCAATTGCATCAATGATGCGTTTAGCAGTAGTTGGTGGTAGCGGAAAAGAGGGCGTCAGAATTGGGCTTTGGGGTGGTGCCCAAGCGATCGCATTTGGTCTAGGTGGACTTCTAGGAGCAGCAGCAAGCGATCTGGCTCGTTCACTATTTACGAATGCTGCCTGGGCCTATGCCAGTGTATTTTTTATAGAGGCAGTTTTATTTATTGCCTCTGCCTATATGGCATCTTTGGTTGAGCGTAAATCCTCTAATGAATACAAAGCGGGGTAAAACATGACAACAGAATTTATTTATGACGCAGTGGTTGTTGGGGGTGGACCCGCAGGCGCTACTGCAGCTCAAACGCTTGCTCAAAAGGGTAAGCATGTCTTGCTATTAGATAAACGCGGACGTATTAAGCCGTGCGGTGGAGCTATCCCTCCGCGTTTAATCAAAGATTTTCAGATTCCAGATGAGCTATTGGTAGCAAAAGCAAAATCCGCTCGAATGGTTTCACCTCTTGGAAAAACAGTTGACATCCCTATTGAGAATGGTTTTGTAGGGATGGTTGATCGTGCCCAGTTTGATGAATGGCTAAGAAAGCGTGCAGTTGCAGCAGGGGCAGTTCGTGAGGATGGATTATTTGAAACCCTTAAACGAGAGGGTGCCAATGTACGCATTTACTATCGCACACGAGGAGTGCTTGAGAGTGGCCAAGATGCACTAAAGAGTGTTTTAGCAAAATCTGTGGTTGGTGCCGATGGAGCTAAATCACAGGTAGGAAGAAGTGCTGGTGTTAAGGGTTGCGCCGAGGCGAATTATGTTTTTGCTTATCACGAGATTATTAAAACGCCTAAAGACAGTCCAAGCTCATTTGATGCAAGTCGATGCGATGTGTTGTATCAACAGCCGGTATCGCCTGACTTTTATGGTTGGGTGTTTCCCCATGGCGATACGATCAGTATTGGCACTGGTAGCGCTGATAAGGGTTTTTCGCTCCGCAATGCAGTAGGTCAATTGAGGAAAGATATTGGACTAGAGCACGCAGAGCTAGTTCGACATGAGGGCGCGCCGCTCCCTATGAAGCCATTAAAAAAATGGGATGATGGAAAGCAGGTTGTACTTGCTGGAGATGCTGCAGGAGTAGTAGCTCCAGCGTCTGGTGAAGGAATTTATTACGCCATGCTTGGCGGTCAATTAGCGGGTGAGGCTATTGCTGAGTTTGTAGAAACCCAAGACCCCGCCAAACTACAGCTCGCAAGAAAAAGATTTATGAAAGAGCATCGCATGACATTTCTGGTACTTGGAATCATGCAGTATTTTTGGTACTCAACCGATAAGCGCCGTGAGAGCTTTGTCAAAATGTGCGAAGACAAAGATGTTCAAAGATTGACATTTGAGTCGTATATGAACAAGAAGCTAGTGCGTAAAAAGCCTATGGCTCATCTCAAAATCTTTATCAAAGATATGGGACATCTTTTAGGATTAGCCAAGGTATGAAGTTCTTTTTTCAACATAAGTACCTTTGGATGATTGCAGCCTGGATGGTTGCAACATCATTCTTGGGTGGCATGGCTACAAAGCTAGGTCCTTGGTACTTCTCCTTAATACAGCCTCCCTGGAAACCACCAGATTGGTCGTTTGGAGTCATTTGGACAATTATTTTTATTTTGTCTGCGCTTGCCTGGATGATTGCCTTTAATAACCATCCAACACAATCTCAGAAAAATAAAATTACCTTCCTTTTTGGGTTGAATGGATTTCTAAATGTGCTCTGGAGTATTTTCTACTTTAGGATGCAGCATCCTGATTGGTCGTTTATAGAGGCATTTTTCCTCTGGGGTTCAGTGCTAGCGATTATTTTAGTAATGTGGCCGATAAGAAAATTGGCTGCATCCCTGATGTTGCCTTACTTAATATGGGTCACTATCGCAATGTGCTTGAATTGGGAAACGATGGCCTTAAATCCAGGAGCTTACTAAGACCATGTCAGGGATGAAGCTATTAAATCTCGGTGTTAATCACCATACAGCGCCAGTCGATATTCGAGAAAGCGTTGCTGTCTCGCCCGAGGTTTTGCAGGACTCATTGATAGATTTGCGTAAATATTTGCAAGGAACTGACTCTGGCAATAAGCCAGAGGTGGCCATATTGTCTACATGCAATCGTATGGAGATTTATTGTGCAGCAAATGATATTGAATATACCGAGAACCATCTAGAGGATCGTGCCTTTGAGTGGTTAGCAGCACAAAATAATGTTCAAAAAGATGAGTTACGTCCTTACATCTACTCGGCAAAAGAAAGTGATGCTGTAAAACATGCATTCAGGGTGGGGAGTGGTTTGGATTCAATGGTCTTGGGTGAGACGCAAATCCTTGGGCAAATGAAAAAAGCAATAGAGAATGCTAATCAAGTCGGTACTTTGGGGACTTATTTAAAGCCCTTATTTAGTAAAACATTTTCAGTAGCTAAGGTTGTTCGCGGCAATACCCAAATTGGGGCACACTCGATATCAATAGCGGGCGCCTCCATTAAGTTGGTTGAGCGTATTTTTGGCAAAGTCAGTGAGTGCAATATTTTATTCATTGGTGCCGGGGAAATGATTGGGCTTTGCGCAAATCACTTTGCAGGAAAAAATCCGAAAAAGATTGCTATCTCAAATAGAACTGTTGACCGAGGCAATGACTTAATTAAAACTTTCTCTGATAAGAATCTAGAAACTGAAGTGTTTCCATTGATTGACTTGCCGAAGCAGTTACATAAATACGATGTTGTTGTTTCTTGCACTGCTAGTTCGCTTCCTATCATCGGTATGGGAATGGTAAAAACAGCACTGAAAGCTAGGCAATCTCGCCCCATAGTCCTGATAGATTTAGCGGTTCCGAGAGATTTTGAGTCTGAAATTAAGAGTCTTAAAAACGCCTATCTTTACTCAATCGATGATCTTGGTGAGATAGTCAGTGCGGGTAAGGCTAATCGTCAAGATTGTATTGGCGATGCAGAAAAGATCATTGAGAGAGGTGTTATTGAGTTTTATGAAACCCTAGAGAAAAGGGCTGTTGTACCAATCATTAAATCAATTCAGAACGTCGGTGAGCAATACCAAAAAATTGAGCTCGAAAAGGCAAGCAGAAGGATTGCGAATGGCGATGACCCTATGGTCGTTCTTTCGCATATGGCAATAGCGCTCGCTAATAAGTTTATGCATGCACCAATTCATGCTTTAAAGCAGTCTTCCGATGCGAATTTGGAAGAATATAAACAAATCATTTCTAAAATCTATTCATCTAAATGAGTTGGCTATGCTAAAAATGACTAACCTACTCGAGACCATATCAAGCCCAGATGATCTCCGGGCTTATGAGGCATCTAAGCTTCCTCAAGTAGCAAAAGAGCTTAGAAATTTTATATTGAGCTCTGTTTCAAGTACGGGTGGACATCTTTCCTCAAACCTAGGAACCGTAGAGCTTGCAATCGCGCTGCATTATGTATTTGATACTCCTTATGATCGTCTGATCTGGGATGTAGGCCATCAAAGCTATGCTCATAAAGTACTTACAGGCCGCAGGGAGGCCATGTCGGGCTTAAGACAGTTCGGCGGTATTTCAGGGTTTCCTAAGCGCAGCGAGAGCGAATATGATGCATTTGGCACTGCCCATTCATCTACCAGTATTTCTGCAGCTTTGGGAATGGCTGTCGCTGCTAAAACAAAAAATGAGAAGCGTAATGTAGTCGCAATTATTGGCGATGGTGCAATGAGTGCTGGTATGGCATTTGAGGCAATGAACAATGCTGGGGTGAATAAAAAAGTTCCACTTATTGTTATTCTTAATGATAACGAGATGTCAATTTCACCGGCGGTAGGTGCAATGAATCGCTATCTAGTGAAGTTAATTTCTGGATCAATGTATGCCGCCACCAAGAGGGGAATCGATAAGGTGCTCTCTGTGGCCCCACCCATTCGTGAATTTGCAAAAAGATTGGAGGGTCATGCAAAGGGAATGGTTGGACCTGCGACTATTTTTGAAGAGTTCGGGTTTGATTATTACGGCCCAATAGATGGCCATGATTTGGAAGTATTAATTTCCACCCTACAAAACGTTAAAACCCTTGCTCAAACTGAAGGGCCACAGTTTCTTCATATTGTTACTAAAAAAGGTAAAGGATACTCATTAGCTGAGCTTGACCCCATTGCCTATCATGGCCCAAGCCCATTTGATCCGATAGCAGGAATTGTGACAAAGCCAGTGCTTAAGAAAACCTATACCCAAGTATTTGGTGAGTGGTTATGCGATATGGCACAGGTGGATGAGCGCTTGATCGCTATTACCCCTGCCATGCGAGAGGGCTCCGGATTAGTCGAGTTTGAGAAGCGTTTTCCTGATCGCTACTACGATGTAGGAATAGCAGAGCAACATGCCGTTACCTTCGCGGCTGGAATTGCCTGTGAGGGACTAAAGCCAGTGGTTGCAATTTATTCGACATTCTTGCAGCGTGGCTATGATCAACTCATACATGATGTGACTTTGCAGAACCTACCAATCGTATTTGCTATTGATCGTGCAGGTATGGTGGGGGCCGATGGGGCAACGCATGCTGGAGTATTTGACATTGCTTTTTTACGCTGCTTACCAAATTTAGTTCTGATGACACCATCCAATGAACAGGAATGTCGGGCGATGCTAACAACTGCTTTTCATCATGATGGTCCTACGGCTGTGCGCTATCCGCGTGGCTCCGGAATTGGGCTGGAAACATCAGGAGCTGCTTTGGATCCTTTGCCCATTGGTAAGGGGCACTTAGTTCGTGTAATAGATGAAACCTCACCCCAAAAGAAAAAAATTGCTTTCATTTGTTTTGGACCATTGCTGTATACCGCTCTCTCTGTAGCCCAAGAGATAAATGCTACCGTCGCAGATATGCGCTTTGTGAAGCCTTTAGATGAAAAATTATTATTAGAAATCGCTGATAGTCACGATGGTTTGGTATTTGTTGAAGATAGCGCTACTAAGGGGGGCGCTGGTAGTGCCTGCTTAGAGCTTCTATCTGATCACAATGTCCATATTCCATCTCTTTTACTAGGTTTACCTGATGAGTATGTAGAGCATGGTGAGCTTAATTTACTGTTAGATGGCTATGGGCTGTCTAAGGAAAAGATGAAACAAAGAGTGTTGGCTCGTTTCTTATAAGGCCTGATGAAGAGTGGAGCCGATTGAGATTGCCCCATTTCGTGATTTATGTACTGATTGTGGCGTATCTCGAACAGCCGAGCCCAAACGTTGCGCAACTGCCTGCCAGTTTATTCAGCCTAATTACCCAAAATTCGAAACATTAGCGCACGGTAGGGAACGTACTACAGATCATTCTGACGAGGTCTTTTTTGGACCATATTTAGAAATGTTTAGGGCCAGGTTAAAGCTGCCATTAAAGGGTGCCCAGTGGACTGGAATCATCACCAGACTTTGTGAGGTCTTGCTAGAGCAGGGGCTAGTTGAAGCGGTAATTACAATGCGCTCTGATGAGCATGACCGTTGGAAGCCGGTGCCAGTGATCGTGACGAGATCGCGGGATATGGCGCAATGTAGGGGAATGAAGATGGGCTATGCCCCAATCATTCAATATCTAGAACAAGCAAGAGATCTAGGGTATAAAAAAGTAGCCATGGTGGGTATTCCATGCCAGGTCTATGCTGCACGAGCACTCGAACAAGAATTTGGCTTTGAGAAATTGTTGATTATTGGTTCGCCTTGTTCTGATAACACCACTACTGAACACTTTCATCAGTTCTTGGGTTTGCTCTCTGATAAGCCAGAAACAATTACGTATCTAGAATTTAGGGCTGACTATCATGTGGAGATTCGCTTTGAGAATGGCCGAAAGCAAGAAATACCTTTTTTAAAGCTACCCCTATCAAATTTACCTGCGGATTTTTTCCCTACAACATGCAAGACTTGTGTTGACTATGTCAATTCACTTTCTGATATTACAGTTGGGTATATGGCAGGTACAGGTGAGCAATGGATCATTATTCGTAATGTAAAGGGCAAGGGTCTAGCAAGCTTGCTTGCAGCAGAACTTGTTTTAGAACCCCTATCTTCTGCGGGCAATCGCTTAAGTCCTGTGAAGGGCTTTATGAGGAATGTAGAGTTAGCAGCTGGTGGCTTACCGCTCCAAAGGATGCCTAATTTTTTAAGAGGCATATTTGCCTGGGTAATGCCGAGGTTTGGGCCCCGCGGTCTCGAGTTCGCAAAAGCAAGAATTGAGATGAAGGCAATCGAATCCATCATTCATTTGCGAAATACTGCACCGCACAAAATCAAGAATATGCTTCCAGGACATATTTGGAGGCTAGGACAGGCATATGGTTTAAAGCCTAGTAATGATGAAATTAAAGCATCTAGGGAAAGCACTTAGCAATTAGTCTTTGTGGTTTGAACTAAATCAATTTATAAAGTAATCATTCCAATAAAGAGGCTCTTAGGCAGCCACGGTATTTTTCAAAAAACTCTTTTGAGACCGTGTCTTGATCAAGTGATGTTCATGAATTTATCCAGGCTAGTGAGCATTGCAGGATTTAAAAAGAGATCTGCTCGTGACGATTACAAGCTAGATCAACAACAAACAAATAATGCTTCAGGCGATATGTGGGAAGACTGCTTAGTTTCTAATGCGCCCACAAAAGCAACGTTTGATCAGGACAAAAAATCTCATCCAATCGAAAAAGCCTGCACTGAGGGCGAGTATCTTGAATCTCTAGTTAAAACCATTGAGGGAAATATTCTTCCTCTGATTATTGAGCAGCACTTAGATTCATCGATTCCCTCGCAATTACCAGTCAAGCAAATCATTGATCAAAAAGCTGTTGATGATTTAACTGCATTAGTTTTGCAAGAAGATGCTCGTGTTTCCGTTGACTACGTAAAAGAGATCAATGCCTCTGGCACTACTTTAGAAGATATTTATTTACTCTTACTAACTCCTGTAGCTAGAAAATTAGGTGCGATGTGGGAGGATGATGAATCTAGTTTTACAGAGGTAACCATAGGACTTTGGCGAATCAAGCAATTGATGTATGACCTAAGCCCCATTTTTCAACAGTATTCCGAGCAGGGTAAAACCGGCTCTAGCATCATGTTGGTTCCATTACCTGGCTCGCAACATAATTTGGGGCTCTTTATGGTCTCCGAGTTTTTTGCAAAAGCGGGATGGCGTATCTGGGGTGAATTAGCCGCTACCGAAGAAGAAATTGTCTCTATGGCTGCTAACGAGTGGTTCGATATTGTCGGTTTATCAGCCAGTGTTCGAGAGCAATTTCCGCAATTGAAGGAATTAATCAAGAGTATTAAGGCTAAGTCAAAAAATCCTCATGTCGGGATCATCATTGGTAGTCCTGTTTTTAATCAGTTCCCCGAACTGATAGATGATCTTGGGGCGGATATGGTTGGCATGGACGCTGAGGATGCGCTTGAAAAAGCTAGCTTTTATGTTGAGAAATTGCGCTAAATCATTAATGTATTAATGTGGCAGTACAGCTAGAGTTACTCATCAGGGCTTGTTTTTTGTCGAACAACCGATAAAACATCTATTTTTCTGAAGAAAAAGTCATCTTTGATATAGTCTTCGGGTATTTACCCTTCATGGAAGATATCCAGTATGGAAACAAGTAGAGACCTCGAACGCGGTTTAGGCCAGCGTCACATAGAAATGATCGCCATTGGCGGTTGTATAGGAACCGGTCTTTTTATGGGCTCTGGCAAAGCCATCTCTTTGGCTGGCCCAGGGATTCTATTTATATACGCTCTTACAGGCTTCATTCTTTATTTTGTTATGCGAGCGATGGGTGAACTCTTGCTCTATAACTTGGAGTACAAATCTTTCGTAGATTTCTCTGAAGATATTTTGGGACCGACTGCCGGCTTCTTTGTAGGCTGGTCTTATTGGTTTGTGTGGATCGTGGCGGCAATTGCAGAAATTATTGCGATTAGTGGCTACATCTCTTTTTGGCTCCCTAATTTACCCCATTGGATTTCTGCAGTTTGTATTATTTTGCTCTTGCTCACACTGAATCTGCTGACTGTTAAAGCTTTTGGAGAGCTGGAATTTTGGATGGCGATCATTAAGGTCGTCGCGATTGTTGGATTGATTTTCTTGGGCCTATATTTATGTGTCACTGGATTTGTATCTCCTTCTGGAATTCAGGCCAAAGTAAGTAATCTTTGGTCTTATGGTGGCTTTATGCCGCATGGGGTGACAGGTCTGCTTGCTGGCTTACAGATGACGATTTTTGCTTTTGCTGGCATGGAGATCATTGGCACCATGATGGCTGAAACTCGGAACCCTAAAGTGATGTTGCCAGATGCAATCCATAAAATCCCTATGCGCATTATGATTTTTTATGTCGGCACAATTTTGGTTCTCATGATGGTAACGCCATGGACAGATATCTCTCCCGATGAAAGTCCATTTGTTGGCATGTTCTCTTTAATTGGCATGGTCAGCGCTGCGTCGATCGTGAACTTAGTAGTGATTAGTTCTGCGACCTCATCGAGTAATAGCGGCATCTATGCGACTTCGCGGATGCTATATGGCCTGGCTAAGCAACATCATGCACCTACAGTATTTGGTAGGCTGTCATCCCATAAGATCCCATCGGGTGGTATTTTCTTGGGAACGGGACTGATTTTGTCAGCAGCATTAATCCTCACTACCACTCAGTCAATGATGTCTGCTTTTGAATTGGTTGGTAGCGTTGCTGCAATCATTTTCATCTATATCTGGTCAATGATTCTGATTGCCTATCTTGTGTATCGTAAGCGTCTACCACAAGCTCATGATGAGTCTGAGTTTAAGATGCCTTTGAGTAAAACCATGCCTTACGTTTCTTTTGCATTCTTTGCGATCGTTATCTATGCTCTATCTTTGAGTGAAGATACTCGTATTGCACTATACGCATTACCGATATGGTTTTTGGTACTCGGGCTGATTTACTTCTTCAAAACCCGCAACAATCCTTATCACCAAAAGTTTGTTGAGCAATTTCGAGAAAAAGTGATCGCTCAAAATACGGCTGCCAATGAATATCGGTCGAGAGCGCGCTAGAGTAATACCCTCTTGAGTAGTATTGGTAGTTGAGTAATCTAATCAAGCAATTGTTTTGCCCTAGTCCGAGGAGCATAATGAAAGGACAG
>Ga0214170_1000060_pt1 | contig 50928 bp, 116 predicted proteins | sample TroBogEpilimnion_2_FD_153008 | JGI IMG/M metagenome (GOLD analysis project Ga0214170, IMG submission 153008) | Freshwater microbial communities from Trout Bog Lake, WI - 27JUN2007 epilimnion | ecosystem: Environmental > Aquatic > Freshwater > Lake > Epilimnion/Euphotic zone | place: Trout Bog... | reverse complement strand
AAAATTTTCAAATAATTTAATATGTTTCATATTCTATATATTATATTTTTTTTTCACATTTATATTTAAATCAAAATTTTCAAATAATTTAATATGTTTTATATTCTATATATTATATTTTTTTTTACATTTGTATTTAAAATTAAATTTTATGATAACTATAGAAGAATTTGATAGTTATATCAAAATGTTGGGATATATACCGGCTTGTCCTACTATATGTGTGCCTCATATTAATGATATGATTAAAAATGGTAAAAAGAGTTTTAAACTATTTGTAAACAAACATAATTTATGCTATTTAGTTAATGATGAATTTATTAAACTGCATAGTGAATATGAACCTAGTATTATAGATCGAATATTTATAATAAATGAAAGAGATTTCAAATTAGCAAAAATTGGAATTATATAATTTTTTTAATAAATTGTAAATAATTAAAAAATTATTATTATATTTGTTAAAAACATTTAAAAACGAAACAAAATGGAAATTAAAGACAACATCACAAAGCAAGAATTGGTTGACTACGCAGTTAACAAAAAAGTTCAAGAAATTGAAAAGGTTAAAAAAGATCTAGTTCAGAAAAAAAATTCTGAGGACGATAAGTTAAATGAGATCAGTAAAAAAATCTTTGATCTTAAAGAAAGTTTATACTTGCCTTATGTTGAGAAAGAGTACAAAGCAATTATTGACTTAATGGTTTCAAAAGGAAACGACTACATTATCCATTTACCAAATAGTAGATCTAAATTTAAAAATCCTATTATTGAAGAAATTATTTACATTTCAAATAATATTGTTATTGAGTTCAAAAAAAATGATAAAGATCAAAACAGAAGATTTAGAGTAGGTATGGGTATGCGTCACCACCCAACGTACGATTTAATGGAATTTGCTGAATTAAACACATCTATAATCACTGTTGATAAATCTGAGATCACTAGTCCAGAATTAGAAGAATTAGAAAAGCAAAAAGAAGAAATTATAAAAGTTAGAGAATCTTTTTCTAATTCTATTAATGATTGTAATAACGACATCAACAATGTCAAAGCGAAAAAAGAAACAATCAAATCTCAAATCATTGAACAAGCACTTTCAAATACAAAAGAAGGTAAGAAAATGCTTGTAGCATTACAAAATATTGACTTCGGTGATATAAAAATGCTTGGCTCAACTGAGACAAATGAATAATAATATTTGAAATTATATAAAAAGAGCTGCTTAATTTAAGCAGCTCTTTTTTATTTATAAAATCTATTAACTGAAATGGATTTAAAATAATCTCCAATTGATTCTATATTGAAGCCAAATTCAGATGAAAAACTATTTTGAATCAAAACACATCTTTCAACATCCCCATAAATATCATTTGGATAATCAAAATTTTCATTACTAAATAATTCAATTAGTAATTTTCTAAATCTAACAGCACTATTTCTATCAATCATATCTATCTTAATAGTATCAAATTCACCCCAAGACTCAATAGAAAAACTATTTACATAAACTGAACATTTCTTTTCAATAAAATTAAAACCATCATATGTATAAAACTTATTAGTTGAAACATCTTTATATAGAGTTTCTCTATCTGTTTTAACATTACTTGGAAATGATTTTAAATTAGGGAAATTTTTAATATTTGCGTGATCATTAGGTAAATAATCTAATGTTATCCACATAACAGCATTAATACATAAATTATTATATAAATGTTTATTAAATTCATCATAAATATAATCCATAGTTTCCTCATTACTAGGTATCAAATCTATCATTAGACATAATGATGTCATATTACCATTACGAAAATCATTTTCATCATACGAATCATTAAAAATATCGTCACAAAATTCTAATCCTAGATAAAATTCACCAATGAAATCATCAATCCTGTATTTAAATGTACCATATTTAGAAAATCTATCAATTTCTTTTTTAGTATTTGAATATAACATTTTCTTTTTCATATCGTTACCATGCTGTTCTATACTTTTAGCTCTATCATCATGACCCATTATTGCTAATTTTTTAGAAGCATTTATATATGTGCTATCTTTTAATTCGTTAAATTTTTTTATCCATTTCATATACTATATATTATTTTTTTATTTCCTTTTTAAAAATTATTACTATATTTGTAATAAGAAATGAAAAAAATATTACTATGAGAAAAATAACATTAGTTATAACATTATTATATTCAAGTATTATATTTTCACAGGACTATACAGATTCTTTATTAGTCACTAAAAAACATAAGATTGAATTATTTTCAACCAAAACAGTTGAAAGAATAATTTTAAATGAACTTAACATATATAGATCAAATCTAAAAATAAATATTATTTTATTAGATTCCACTTTATATAAAAGTGCTAAAAAGTATTCATTAAAAATGCTAAAAAAGGATATTTACGAACATTCTAAACTTCCTTTAAATTATATTGAATTCATAGGACACAATAAGATAGATATAAAAGTTAAAATTACACATAAGGAATTAGCTTTGGGTATATTAAATGGATTTTTACAAACTGAACAACATAAATTAGTTTTAATGGATCCAAATATAACTAATATAGGCATTGCTGTTAGTTCTAAATTAATTAAACAAAATAATAAATATTATTATAATATTTATACAACAATACATATCTATCAATAAATATTACTATATTTGTAAAAAATAAAATATCATGGAAACTAAATTAAAAGAATATGTGGATGGTATGAAAAATTATACCTCTCTGATGAACATCATTATGAACAACCGATCAAAAGATTGGTACTCGGAAATTGGTGATTATATCAATAAAAACTTAGATATTTCTAAAATAGAAACTTTAAGTTTCTTTAATGATATGCTCAAAGAGCAAACATTTTGTGAAAGAATTAAAAATAAGATCTCAAAAAGATATGATATAAACGCAAGAATTGCTATTCACTTCTTAACATCTACATTAGATGATGTGGCTCTTAGAAATATGTTCGGAGAACCTTTATTACACAATGAATTCGGTGAAGGTTTTGATGGTGAGTATGATGAAGAAACTGATGAAGAATTAGAACCAGAAATCAAAGAAAGTTATGCATCTTACTTTGCAACCTTTGGAGGTATAGATATGCATATTGGATATGATCACAGAGGAACTTCTATTGATGTAAATGGTCGCTATGAAATGTATAATGATAATGCATATGCTGAAAAGGTATTTAACGCACTAAAAGAATTGATTGATCTATATAAATCTAAAAACTAAATATGAAAATTAAATTAATATTAATGATGGTATTGATATCATCTATTTGCTTATCACAAAAAAGAATATCTTATGTATCATGTGATAAGGATACAGTCCTATTACCTAATAATGAATTAGGAATGAGATTATATACAAGTTGGTTTGATATAAAAGAAACAGAAAGACCTGTTATTTTACTAGCAACTGAAAAATATATTGATGAAAAAAACAATATTAAATTTATAAATTATCCATTAAAAAAGGATGATGATATAATAGTTTATGATAATATTTTTCAATTTATTTTAGATTAATTTTGAGATATCTTAAAATACGGATGAATTAATTTAATTCTTTTATATATTTATATAAATTCAATATTGAATCAAATGATGTTGAACTTCTAAATGCATTTAAATCCTTTAATGTAAGTTCTATACTTGTATCAAATAATTTCTTCCATGTATCAAAAACTCTTTTATATTCTGGATTTTTAGATACAAATCTTTCAAATGCTGGTAAACTTATATTATCACCCTTAAATATTCCAGATTGTTGTATCTTTCGTTGATCAATATTACCTTCTTCATCAAATATACCTTTAGCTTTTTCCATTTCTTTTTCCAATTCAGAAATAGTTAAATTTGGATCCAATAAAATATCTTCTTCAAATTTAGATAAAGCAGGTAATAAAACTTTATCACCTAGTACTGGTATGATTAATTCTTCAAATGCTTCTAATTTTTTATCAGCTAGTTTTCTTTTTTTAAGTAAAACTAAATCACTTGATAGTGCTAATAGTAATTTATTTTTATTCTTTAATAATTGCTCATCCCTATAATTATCATACCATTTATTAAATGAATTGCCATATTCATCCATTTTAGAATTCCAATCAAATTTATCTATAAAGAAATCTGTATATTCATCCAATGTTTTTTTAATATCACTAGGTATTTGAGTATAATTAAAGTTTTCAAATAATTTTATGTATTTCATATCATATATATTAAATATTTTTATTACATTTGTAATTATGATGTTTAAAAAAAATGATTATATAATTCATTCCACTAAAATCTGGAATGGTACACTTGATAATTATAATTTACCAAATTACGAATTAGAATTAAAATATGGTCAAATAATATCAGATGAGCCTGTAAAAGGTAATTATGGTACATTATGGCTTATTAGAACTGATGAAGGTGAGCAAATATATTCCTACGAAAGTGATATGGTAATTGATAAAATCAAAACAAGAGATATTAAATTAAATGAACTACTTTACGGATGTAAAGACAGTAAGCACTAGGAATATGAAAAAAATTATATATTGGCTATTTGATTCAGAAAATAAAGATCTAAATGATCAAATTAACGAGCACTTAAACATTTTAGGAAATAATCCAAACATTATTGATTTTTTTAATAAAATTAATAATTAAGTAAAAGTTCATAAATGACAGAATATTTAGATTTAAATACAAAGGAAGGTAAGTACTTCGTTAAATTAGGCTATGAATTTTTAAATGATCCTATTTGTAATTTTGATGATCCTGATAAGAATTGTGATATAATTGAAATATTTATCAATAATGGTTCTTACTATTTAGAAATGAATTATTTTTTTAGAGGTAAATATTATTACCATAGTATATGCATTGCTGATAATTGGATTAAACAAAAATTAAGAGATGAAAAATTAAATAGATTATTCAATGATTAATATTTATAATGTAAATAAACATGTTTATGTTTTTATAAAAAATAATAAACTTTTTGATGTAAATAGATTTGGATATTTTATATATGATCTAAGTGATAAAAATTCAAACAAAACTTATAAATCTTTATTAAAGGATTTACCTACTATATCTGTTCATCAAATTGATTATGATTCTAGTATATATTTAGATCCTAGTGATTTTCATAGTAAAATAGAGGATAATTACAATTTAAATAAATTTAATACTGGTGAATATAAATCTTATTTTGAACAAATAGATGAATTAGATATAGAAATTAAAATATCCATTAGAGATGGAAAAATAAATAGATTATTAGATGAAAGAATATAATGTAAATGATTATCCAAATTTAGATTCAATTTATGAAATTGTTAAAAACAATAAAATTGGTTGGAAAGAAGAATTTATTCATAATGGTAAAAAATATTTAGTATTTGTCAGATTAGATGAAACTATAAAAGATCAAACAGAAGTTGGATTTAGAGAACTTGTTAAAGATAAATAAAACTCAATAAAAACTTCTATTCTTTAATTTTTTTAACATCAATTATTTTTGGTGAATATATATAATTTTCATCAAATGTGTAGTTTATATCTTCATCAATTTTTGTTATACAATATTTATTTATATAAATTCCTAAATCAATTAGATATATACTATTATCATTTACTCTTATTGTTGATTTTTTATATAAATTATCAAACTCCATTGGATAAAATATTTTAGTAATCATAACTAAATCACCTGTTTTAAAATTCATTTTACTAAATATATATAAAATATTCCCATCTCATAATACAATATATTAATTTAAAATATTCAAATAAAAAATAGCAAAAAATAAAAATATAATATATATATTTGCATTAAAATAAAAATATGAAAAGTGAACATAAATTAAGTGATGAAGAAAAGTACCCAATTGGTGCTAAATTTTGGTATCATTCTAAATATGCATCTAAACCTCTTGAAGGAATTGTAGAATCTTTTAATTGTTTTGATGGTAAAATATCAGGTATAAAAACAACGAGTGGAGTTTACTATAGTATAAATGAAATAACAATAGAAAGTGAACTTGTTTATATTAGAGAGGAAAAATTAAAAGAATTAGGAATATGAAAAGATATCAGGAATGTAATAAAATAACAAAGCTGTGGAGACGTAGATGGTATCTATTGATACCATTTAAATTCATATACTCATATGTAAGATACTTCTTTGCTGAAAGTGAATATAAATTAAGTGCTAAACAAAAGTGGTCAATTTTTACTGGAGAAGCTCAATATAAAATGAAGTGGTATTATACAACTGAAGAAGTATTTGATAGAATTAAAATAAAATGAAACTTATTTGTATAGATGATGTCACTGACATATTAAAATTTGGTGATGGTATTAGAGAATTGACGTATGGTAAAGAATATGAAATTTTGTTTAAATATGAAAGTAAAAGAGGATCTGATAGAATACAAATACAAATAATAAATGATAGAGGACATAGAAACGAATATCTTCTTTCTAGATTTGTGACAAGAGAAGAATTTAGAGAACTCAAATTGAAAGAAATTGGAATATTTTAATTAAGATATTTATCTTTATTTTTTTCCCACCATTCTGTAACATCTTCTCTCATTTCAAAAATACGACCTATATTTTTTTCTTTTATTTTTATATCCGTACTTCTAAATAGCAAAACATAAAAAGCTATATAAGGCTTATTTAGTATTTTATCTATTAAATAAGGAATTATAGTATCACCTAAACTGAATAGTTCTTTGAAAATATGATCTTCTTCCATTTGACTTGTACTTGATAAATGTAGAGTGTTGAAAAGTAATTCTTCAAATTTAGCATCAAATTTATCTTTTGTATTATTCATATTAATTATTTATAAAATCATTAAATCTTTTAATAATTTTATTACCATTATATTTTTCAACTATATTAGCTTCTTTAAGTGGTGCTATATTATTCTTCACTTTTTTATATATTTGTACTACTTGACCATATCTATTATTTTCTATTTCAAATAAATCGTGTCTTATAATACCACCTGATCCTATTTTACTTTCCCAATATTTACTATTATATTGAATACAAGCATGCATTGGTTTATTATTTTTCATAAATAGTGCAACTTTAGTATATCTATTATCATAAGAAAAATCCATAGAACATTTAACAAAACCGTGATACTCATAAAAAAGATCAAATGCTTCTTTTGTTAATTCTCGTTTAACAGGCCAATAGGTATCACTTTTTTATTTGGCCAACTAATATCATTATTAATGCCTATTGTATGTGATATACAATTATAATTATATGATTCACTATTTGGTAATAGTTCAAAATCTATCATTAATGGATATAAATTTTTATAAAATTTTTCATTTAACATATTTATCTTTATTATTTTCCCACCAATCTTTATAATCATTTTTCATTCTAATTAAATTACCACTATTTTCACTTTTTATATTTATATTAATCAGTTTTGTTATCAAGACATAAATAACAACACTTGTACAAGGATTAGAATTTATTATTTTATTAATTAAATTTGGCACTAAAGTATCACCATAAGTAAGCAGTTCTTTGAAAATTGGATCTTCTTGCATTTGTTCAAAACTAGATAAATCTAAGGTATTGAAAATTAACTCATCAAATTTAGCATCAAATTTATCTTTCGTATTATTATTTAAAAATTCGTTTATATTTTCCATAATTATTGTATATTTAGTTTATATATTAAAATAAATCATTTCTAATCAGATTATTTTTAGTATATTTGTTTTTTTAATATATACTTAAAAAAACTAGTGATATGAAATTTACAAAAGAAGAATATGAAAAGTTATTTAAGAAATTGGAATATACTTTCAAAAAATCAGGTGATATATTAGTTAGTAAAATTGAAAACTCAGAAGATCTATCAGATGCTGATTTGAAAAAATTATTGAAAAAATTAGAATATCGTTTTAGAAAATCAGATGATGAACTAGTTAAAAAACTAATGGAATTAACTGGTGAATTTTCACAACAATATTCATCCATTGCTGCTAAAAAGAAACGTGATGAAAAAGAAGAAAATAAGCATATCAAAGAATATAATCAATTTATAAATGATGATTATAAAAAATAAAAAAATTTAATCATTATCTATTAATATTTAAAAATTATTACTATATTTGTTAACTATAAATATTTGCCTTATGAAAACGCTAGATACAAAAAAAGAGAGAATGGAAGCTTTAAAATTAGTAACAGCTCAGTTAAAACAATTAGAGAAATCTAAACACCCATCCATTTTAATTCTTATCAATGAGCTTAAAGAAAGACAATCAATGTTGAATAAGAATCACGAATGGTTGTTTAATTTTAAAGATGGTGGTTGGAACTCTTCTATGGGAAAGGATAAGCAAGAAGCTATAAAAGAAGCTATAAAAACATATGGCAAAGATGTTGATCCTACTACATTTAGGATATCAACATATGAAGATGAAAGAGCATTATTATCATTATTTTACTAATATGGATAAAAAATTATTTATTTCAAAAGCCAAAATAAAGGCTGTTCAGATGGTTGATCATAATTATTTAAATAATGGTGGACATGATGAATTTATCATTTTTAAATTTGGTGAATATAAATCAAGAAAAGCCAAATATAATGTAGTAGAATATGATATTTATGGCAAAGCAAAATCATATATCTTAACAGAAGATGAAGTAATTAACCAGTTTGGTGAAAATGTATTGAATTTAATTTAAAAACAAATAATATGATAACAGGATTCAGAAGAAAGGTAAGAAATGGTATTAATCAATTAAACAAAAATGTAGTGATTGTTGAATATGTTGAAAATAATATTTTAAAACAAACCGCAATATCACAAGAAGAATATGAACTACATTCATACCTACAATATTTAAACAGTGCAATGTCACCATTTGAAATGAAAAAACTAATTAAACTAATCAACGATTTAAAAGAGGAGAATGGTTAAACAATTAGATAGACAATTTTATTTCTTTAATGATTCTGAAAATGAATTTTTAATAAATATTTTTAATAAACACTACTATGGTATATATGTAAAAATTAACTATATCACAGTATGTCCAAATTCTTTTGAAATTAATTCTTTATGGAAGACTTCAGAAGAAAGTGGAAATGAAACAATAAATGATAATGTTAATTTATCAAATAAGAAAGAACTATATCAAATTATATTAGATTTTCTAATTTCAATGGATTTATGCTATAAAAGAATACATCAATTACGTAAACTAGGTATTTCATAATGACATATTTATCATATATATATTTTAGATTTAATACATATCCAGAAGAATGTATTTGTGTTGGTTTAATAATGTTTGATAATATTGAATCTAAAATTAAAATATCAGACGTAAAAATGAAAATAGCTAGAAAAATATTACCAAATAAAAATATATTTAAAATGTTTAATCATTCAATAAAACAATTAATTACTAATCAACAATTTACATTTAATGATGTAGAACGCCTATCAATATACCAAAATGGGATTATAAAAATTGATAAACCATCAAAGATAACAGCATCCATAGATACTTTTGATGAATTGTTTGATAAAAGATTAGAGGCTAATTTTAAATAATTATGACAAATAAAAAAACTATAAAAAAAGAATTATTCTGTACATTTGATCAATCATATGCACTAGAAGAATTAGGATTTACAGATCCTTGTTTAGCAACAATAAATGATATTAATTCATTACATCTTAAAGGTACTAGAAAACCATTATATGGTGGCTCACAAACTACCGAAAACGTAAATTGTCCTTTAAAATCTCAAGTATTTGAATGGTTTGAAAGAGAACATAAATTATTTAGTGAAATACATGTTGATTGTACTACATATCCAAAATTTTGCTATAATATAAATAAATTTATAGGCAATCCAAAAGATTTAACAGCTGAAGAATGGGGATGGGAAGTTGGAAACTATTCCTATTTATTCAAAAATAGACATGAAGCTGAAAATGAATGTATTAATAAATTAATCAAACTAATCAAATTATGAATGATGTAGTTTTTCACAATAGATGGTTTTACTATGAAGATCAAGATACAGGTGATATCTATAAGATAAAATATAAAAATTATGCAAATAATTTTTCAACATTAGTTTTTAAAAAACAAACTACTAAAAAGAAGTATTCACTATTTGGAATAGGTTTCGGACCTATGATAAAAACCTATAAAAGAATATTTTCATCAAGATATAGTGATTATGGTCCAGTTATTGATAGAGCTAAAACATATACAGTGATTAAAACAAAGGATAGAATTAAATATGTTTTAAATGATTATAAAAAGTCTAAACAATATGATGATAGTTTAATTATTTCTAAAAATTTAAAACATTCTGAATTTTTAGGAGATGAATCTTTTAAAAGGGATATTAAAATTGATTTAATATTTAAAAAGTAAATATGTTTAAAAGATTAAAATATATAAATTGGGAAGCTATTATAGTATTGGTTCTATTTCTTTCTATTACTTCTCTACCAGGTTGGTTACAATTATCAATTTTATTTATAAATATATTTTCATTCTTTATATCATCTATTATAATAATAAGAAGAGCAAATCTCAAACACTTTCTAGAGCAAAAAAACTTTGTTAATGATTTCAAGAAAAGAAATGGTGATATTATACCTGTTATGTCAGTAGCAATTTTTGGATTATTTTTTGCTATTTATGATCTATATATTTTCTATAAAAGTCCACTTAAAAAAGATTTTGATAATATGCAACAACAAAAAAGAGATGATAAATTAAATAAACTTGGGATATGATTAAATTAAATGATATCAAAGTAAAAATAGAGGAAATAAACAAAGATATTCCAAATATTAATTATGGTGGTTGTGGTACATTATCATATCATCTAAAAAAAGTATTGGATGAGAAATATGACATAAAAAGTGATATTTATTATTTACCAGGATCACCCGCTGCAATAGAATATGATGTTTTATTTCATCATATAGTTTTAAAAATAGATGATATTATAATTGATAATAATGGCTTTTATGAAAATGGTATAGGATGGTCAAAAGATTTGAAATCACTACCAGAAGAAAAGTTAAAAGAAATGATAGATATACCAGAACTATGGAACAATAAGTTTTATTCAGATAGTAATATAAAAGAATTAGTTGAACGGATATATCAAATATGAAATAAAATTAGATCTTATCAACATTTTTATTTTTATCATTTAATATATTCCATTGTTTTTGTATGTATTTTAAATTATCTATATTGTTAAAATAATTTACAATATCATCATGCACTTGTGCCAAACCTTTGAATATATCATAAACTTCACCTGAAGCAATATAGTGTTTTTTATTCCAATCATCTAATGTAGGTATTAAGGCTCTTAATTCACCACCATTAACTTCTATATAAAAATGTGGTTTACTTATTGAATCTTTATTTTTACCATAATCTAAACCACCTTTTAAAACTATTTTAAAATTCCTAAATTCCTTTATTATTAATGTTTTAACTTCTTTAACACTTTTATAATTGGGTATATTAGATGCTTCGTGTTGATAGATTTTATCTATTTGAGTAGTTAAATTATTATATTTATTTAATTTATTCCATATATATCTTATATACTCAATATTTGATAAACTTATATTTAAATGACTTTGTAAATCTAACCAAATGATAATCTTTTTAATTATTTTAGTTGGACAAGATCCACTATTGAATTTTATATTTTTATAAAATTCCCATTCATCAACACTAGGAATTAGAATCTTCACATCTTCACCATTATAATTTAAATGAAAATGTGGTGGATCATGTTCTAATTTACCATTTGAATACTCATCTCCACCATATACATTTATATCATATTTAAAAGTATTATTATTAATTTTATTTTCAAATATTAAATACATTAGATCTTATCAACATTTTTATTATCACTATTAGACATATTCCAAATTGAGATAGTGTTTTTTAAATTATTAGTTATTCCAAAAGAACCTGTTTGTGTTATATCAAACCATTTAATTATTTTATCAATTATATGTCCATAATCTTTAATATTACTTTCAACTACATTAAGATTTTTATTTATAGCCCATTCTTCCAAAGATGGTATATCAATTCTTAATTTAGCAATATTATTTATATTATAAACTATGACGTGAAAATGAGGTTTACTATATTTTTCTAAACCATTGCCATAATTATTTCCACCTGCTACATATATTTTAAATGGTAATTCATCTTTATCATCCAAATAATATCTATTTATATCTTCCAATAAATCTAAATTGTTAGTATCAGTTACTAATTCATTAACTCTATATATTCTTTTACTCATAATAATTATTTTTATAAATACAAATTTAACAATTATATTCAATATATCAAAAAAGTTTATTATATTTGTTCTAAATTAAAATAAAAACAAAATGGAAAAAGAATTTCAAGTTTATGGAACTATTACAATTCATGTAGAATTGGATATAAATGCTAATTCAGAAGAAGAAGCTATTGAAAAAGCAAAGGAACAACTTAAAGATGATTATAATTTAGATGTTCATGGTTATTCACATACACCAGGTGATGAAGAAATTGAACTAACAGCAATTGAATATTCGGTAGAAGAATAATTAAATAAAATCCACTTAGTAAGTGGATTTTTTATTTTTATATATACAATTGTAAAATATTATAAAAATAAATGCATCAACGTAAATATATAAAAACCACTTTAAAAGAATACTTGAAGGAAAATACTCAAAGTAATTTGAATGATAATTTTTATAACTGGTTTGGTAATAGTAAAATTGTTGATAGCTCAAATAAACCACTAGTTGTATATCATGGAACTAATTCAGATATTGAAAGTTTTAGTGATATTAAAAAAGGTTCTAGCACTGATCCAGGTATACGAGGAAGAGGTTTTTATTTTAGCACCAATATAAAATCAAGCCAAAGCTATGGTAAAAACTTATATAAAGTTTATTTAAAAGTTGAAAATCCATTTGATTTACTTAGTTTTAATTCATTAGATGAAATAGCTGATATACTTGAAATTGATCCATCTATAATACACGAAAGAGGAATAAAAGGATCTCCTTATTATTCAATTAGTATTTATCCTGAATTCAGTGGAATTTTTAGTGGGGCTGTAAGAGAAAAAGGTTTTGATGGAATCTTACATGGTCAAGAGATTGTAGTTTTTAAACCAAACCAGATAAAATCAATAGATAATAATGGTAATTGGGATATAAATAGTGAAAATATTTATTCATAAAATATTATTTAATAAAATTAATTTGTATATTTGCTTTTAATTTAAAAATTAAAACAATGAATAGATAAATATTAATTATATTTTTTCTTCAAAATAAATGTTTCTAACATCTAAATTATAAGTTCTTTTGAACCATTCTTTTAGTATAGTATCAATTTTATCACCTTTATCAGGATCTTTTTTAAGACATAATAATGGCAATTCATATAAAAATCCACTAGCTTCAACATCTATATAATCATCATCCTTTTCATATGTAAATACTCTCATATTATTTTTCAAATAATATAAATGAATATTATTATTTACTACGATTGTATCAGCTTTTAAATTACTATAGTTTTCATCTAACCAATTTATAATAGAATCTACTATATTATCTTTGTAGAAGATTAGTGCCTCAGCACCATTATAAATAACATCCCAGCCTTCACAATCAGCTTGATGTTTAATTCTATTAATTTCATTACTGACTTTAAATTTATCATTTACTATAAATGATAATAATTTTGTTGAATTTGGATAATATTCATAATCTTCTACATCATAATCCACTAAAACCCATTTAATCTCTTTTAAACTATCTTCAACTGATTCAGTAAATAGTTTCCAATTTTTAATTCTTTTCATAGAGTATATATTTAAAAAATTTTATTATATTTGTATAAAACAAAATAATTATGGTGAATATAGAAAAGAAAATTGAGTTTTTTAATGGGAAGTTAGAAAACTCAACTGAATTAGAAAAGATCGTATATTTAAAAGCTATTGATCTTATAAACAATGAGGTTAATCCAGATAAAGTTAGCCATTGGGTTAATACAGTATTAAGTGCTTTTGATAATGAGCCTAAACCTTTATCAGAGAAAGAGAAATTGAAAAAAGAACAAATCATAATCAAAAGAGAATTAAAGAGACAAAAGATTGAAACATTAAAAAATGATCTTAAAGAATTACTTAAAGATAATGGAGTTATTGCAATCGGATTCTTTGAACGTTTAAGCGATTTTGAATATGATCTACTTATCCAAACTTCTGCCAATAAGGGTTATTACTTTGATGATTTTGGGGATGGTGCACTTGAACCATTTGTTACAACCAAACCAGTTGATAAAAATTTCTACGAAAAATTGAGAGAGCTTAGATGGGAATTAGAAGATCTTAATCAAGATGTAGATTATACCATTAAGAATGTTTCAGAATTCATGAAAAAACTAACTAATTAAAAAACTTTACAATGAAATTTAAAAAAAGAGAAGAGATTAAAAATCTACATCACATTGTTGAATATAATGGTGCTGAAATACATAGAAAAGAAAAATTATTATATGATTTCAAATTAAATGTTTGGATAAGACAACATTTGATTTGGGAATATAGATATTATAAGGTTGATGATGCAAATACTAAATTAAATTTAAATTTACCAACTTCTAAACAATTAGAAAGAGAATATCAATTAATGTTATTAGGTATTAAATAATATGAATTATACCAAACAACTTAAAAATTGCATCAGTGGATATGATAGAAATTCCGAAATATTTAGAGAATGGTTATGGAATAGTGATTCAAAAATTATTAAAAATATAAAGGATAGTATTTATTTTAAGAAGAATTATTTTAATGATATTATTTCAAATAAAATTTCTGAACATGAAGAAGATGTATTAGAACAAATATTAGATATAATTAAAATAGAACCTAATGCTGATTACTTTTGGTTTAATTATACTGGTGAATTAACTTATATTATACCATCAAATGAATTACGAATGGTACCGGGTGATTCATTGAGAGTAAATAAAGAAAAAATTAAATCTTTACTAAGGGATATAAAACTAAATGAATTAGGAATATAATATATATAAGATATGGAAGTTTTTTTTATAATAATATCATTGACAATTATACCTTTATTAATATCATTAATAATACTACATCGCAATAAGTCTAATTTAGATAAATAATTAAATCATGAAAAATGAAAGAATAATTAAATTCCGTGGTAAAGTTCCAAAGGAATATCAAGAAAATTTTTTTAAAGAAAAATTTGTTTATGGAAATTATTATGGCTCAACTGATGACGAAATAGTAACCATCATTAATGATGAATTTGAAGCTGAGATCTTAACAGATACATTAGGTCAATTTACAGGAATGTATGATATTAATGGTAAAGAAATATATGAAGATGATATTGTAAGAGGATGTATGTATAATGGATCCTTTTGTGATGGTATTATTGAGTATGTTGGCAATTCCTTTGTTGCAGTACCTATACCAAAATTCACAGAAGGAAACTCTGATGATTTTAAATTAATGGAAGTTGTTGGTAATATTTACGATAATCCAGAATTATTAACTAATTAAATAAAAATATGATAATTTTTAATCAAAACATTTGTAGTATAACTCTACATCCAAGTGCTATGTATTCTAATAGATTTCATGTAGAAAGAAATTATAAACATAAAATAGGAAAAAAGAATTGGTTCATACCTATATATGAAATTATACCAGAAGCTGTGGTTTATAATGGATTTTCTGGTAAAATATATATTGGAACGGTTGATGAATTCAACAATGAGGAGAAAAATGATAGTTACTTCAAAGATGGTTCATTATATGAAAAAGCACATTGTATTATCTCACTTAATGATGGTAGTAGCCATAAAAAGCATTTTAATACAGAAGAGGAACTAAAAGCATTTGTGGATGAAATAAAAAAACAAGCAGTACATATAGATATATCTTAAAAATGGAGAAAATTATATATTATGAAAACATTATTTTAAAGATTATAAAGAAATTAAAGAAACTATTAGGATATTAAAATAAAATTAGTATATTTGTTTATATCTAAAAATTAAAAATATGGCATCTACTAAATTCACATTCAAAAAAGAAAAATCATCTAGTCCTTTTGATAAAGATCATATTATCATAAAATTAAAAGGTAAAGAGGTTGGTGAAATTTTTAATGAATTTCCTTTTAGTATAAGATTAATGGTTGAAAAAACAGACATCAACGAAGATGGTAATCCTAATTGCACTTGGAAATGGATTACTCTCACTAAGAAATTAGATACATTAGATAGTGCAAAAGAATGGCTTAATTTAGTGGCTGATGAAATAACTAAGAAGTTTACATTACATTTAAACGATTAATATGTTTCTAGAATTTGAAGATAATGAATATTACCTAGTTGATAATCACAAGGTAACAATTGCATCAACTGACCCAATTCTTCTTAAAGAAGATGGTTCTATACAAAAACTATCCAAAGAAAACTGTGACAATATCTTTGGTGTTGTTAATGTTGAGAAGTTGGCTAAAGAATATGTTGACAACCATCAATCTGATGATTTTGTATATACAACAGATGAATATTGTAATTCTCAGGTAGACTTCAAAAATGGTTTTAACAAAGCAATGAAACTTAATAAAGATAAGTTGTTTACTGTTGAGGATGTTAAGAAAGCAATAGAAATTGCTAAAAATTCAATGGGTGTAGATAATGATGGTGAATATTGTTATTCTACTATAGCAAATAATGAAATTATCAAATCACTACAAGAACCAACAGAAATAGAGGTTGAGATTGAAATGGAAAAATATGGTTACTGTGAAGGTTGTATAAAAGCAGGAATGTGGCACTGTGCCCATGCAGATACTTGTGGGTATGCAGAAACAAGAGAAAGACAAAAACTTGATGATAATGGTTGTTTAATTTTAATACGTAAAAATTAACATGAGAAATATATTCCTTATCCCAACAGAACAAGAATCTTGGATATGTTTAAAAGATGGTAAATTAGTAAATGCTAATGATGGTGGTTGTATGCTTGGCTATGATCCACCAAGATGGTTGACACAGCATCTATATATAACATTATCTGAAAAGATCAATGTGGGTGATTGGTTTTATGTATTAGGATATACTGAAGGTTGTATTCAGAAATGTTTTGAAGCTGATGAAAAAACAATAAACGGAATGTTTTCAGAAGATCATTATGGTAATAGAGTTTTTAGAGAACAAGCTGTCAAAGTAATATTAACTACTTATCCAAATTTAATTGAGAATAGTATACAAGAAGTACCAAATTATTTTTTAGAATGGCTATGTAATAATCAAACTTTTGAGTATGTAGAGGTTGATAAACTTAAAAGAAGTATTGGTTTTGATTCACTAGATGAAACATACTTTGATTATGTAATAAAAATACCAGAAGTTAAATGCTATGATAAAAACAACCAACTTCTAAAAGAAGGGGATTATGTAGATGTTCAAAAAGAAGGTATATATCAAATCTATAAAAAAGAAGATAATCAACTTTACTTTAAACCATATGGTGAAGAAGAAAAGGTTAGTGATTATTTTTCTAATGATATGATAAAATGTAATATTGTTGAGCATAGTGATAATTCAATAGAACCTGAAACATTTGAGGATTCTATTTCTGAATTAGGTAAAACTATTTATAATATTGTTGATAAATATAAAATCAAACAAAGTAAAAATACCTACTCAGAAGAGGAAGTATTGGAGTTGTTAGATAAAAGAGAATCATACCTAGGGAAAAAATCCTGTTATGATTGGTTTCAACAAAATAAAAAGAAATGAATAATCAAAATTATTACCTTTGCTAAAAATAAAAACTATGAATACATACAATTACCAACCAACAATAACTGGAAAAGTTATTAAAACCGAAGAAGAACAATTTGATACATTCTTCTATCAAGGACATCCATTATTTTTAATCCCAGATTTCAATGAATATCCAGAAGATATTTGGTTATCATATATGGAATACTTAGAAAATAAAAACTCTAATGAAATATATGATCAAGATGGTGGCGAAGTACATTCTGTTGAAATACTAGATAAAACAACCGGATTAACCAAATGTACTTATACCACATATGGTATATCATTTGATGAAGATGAAGAACCACAAGATATTGATGTTGAGATTGAAGGTTATATAGTACAAGATGAACTTGCCTATGTATTTATGGCAACAAAAGTTATTGATAATTATAAAATATGAAAAAGTGGTATGTAATTCAATTCGCATCAGTAGGTGTAGTAACCTTGTTATATGCAGTATGGAACCTAGTATTAAGTGCATATGGTATAAATCTACGTGATGATATATTTGGACCAGCATTAGTAGGTATATTAATAACTAGTGGTATATTATGTTTAGTAATGGTCCTTATAAAAGGAGATGGTGAAATATGAAAAGTAAAATAATAATCTAAAAATAAAAATATAATAATAATCTAAAAATAAAAATATAATGACAACATTCCTTATAATACTATACATCGGCATTTCCATAATGAATGCGATTATCATATCAAGAAACAATCCAGACGCAGAAGATATTAAAGATATGGATCGAAACAAAGGCTTTTTAAAGCCTTATACATTAACTATCTTCTCATCATTGATATCTATACTATTCTTTATAGAATTGAACGTTGTGATGGGTTGTATTTTCATTGTAAACGTTATTCTTGATCTAAGACAAAAAGCATAATGTATAAGAACTTCTGGCATAGCATTAAGTTAATAAGAAGAATTATAGGTGGTGAATGGGTAGAAACAATTGATCATGGTTGGATAACTCATGATCTATACCTACAATATAAGAGTATGGGTTATGACCTAGGTGTGATCGGATTTGAATTAAAAGAAAATAAATAGTGATCAAATAATTAAAATTTGACATTGAATTCCTTTTCAAATAATGATTTAACATCACCACCATTTTGAATAAGTTCTTCTTGTATTTTTTTAACAACATTTTTAATATATTCAGAATTACTTACTTCATCATATATTTTTATCCAATTATCTATATTATCCCAAGGGAAATAATAGTCACCTTCGTAACTATCAAAAACTCCTGATAACCATTTTAAAAGATCTGTCTTAATTTCTGTTTTATCTTCATACCCATCTACATTTAAGAATTCATTTACTTTCATTATTTAATATAAATTTTTTTACAATTATAAGTCATATCTAAATTTAATATAGTATTCAAGTTTAATAATTTATTATTCCCATCAAAATCAAAAATAACATGAAAACCTCTCTTCTTGAATTTAACAAAATATTTATCTATATTACTTATATTATCATTTTCTAGATAGTCTATCATTTTCTTAACTAGTCCATTTATAATTATAACTGGATCATGTATTTTACTTATACTTCTATCAACTAATCTATCTGTTATATAATGACCTGGTCTATCACTATATGTGATATACCAGTTTTTATAATTGTTTATAAAAGATCCTTCATATAATTTGTTAAAATTTTCAAATGTCTTAATAAAATTCATTTTATATATTAACTTATTTTTATATAAAAGCTTGTATAATCAAATAATTTTCTTATATTTGTAAAAATAAATAAAAAATATGGAAACATATAGTGATGAAATATTAAAACGAATTAAATCTAGTATTGGTATAAGTTTCTATAAACTAATATCAATAGAGAAGATTGACGAACTTAATCATAAAGTAATCTATATAGATTTGGGTTATCGTAATAATACCCCTATATTCTCTATTAGATATGCATTCTTTGATTTTAAAGTAGAACTTAGAGATTCTCGTATAGATTTAATTTTAAATGATAAACAAGAATGTTTAGATGATATATTTGATGTAGAAAGTGTTATTTATTCAGATGAGCAAAGAAAGACCTTAGAAAGGCTTAGAATGCAAAAAACCAAAAATGGTGATGAACTAAATGATGCTAAGATTGAATATTCAAATTCATTTAAAGTAGGTGAACATGTTTATTATAATGGATATCATGGGATAATAACATTTAAGCATAAATCTAAAACAAATTTATGTTTATGGACTGTCAAAGTAGGTAATACTGAATATAGATATGTTGAAGGTATTAAATTAAAAACTAGAAAGGTAAGGGATTTATCTAAAATGCCTCTAGATGAAAAATTGAATAAATTATCAACTGAAAAACTCTTAAAAATGTACAAAAGAAGTTTAGTAGTAAATAAAGGAATAGGTAATATTGAAATTAAACGAATTTTGAATGAAAGAGAACATGTTCAAAAGGGTGAAAATATAATCATAAATATACCACATTGAAATAAGTTATGGATCTAAATGATGAATTAATTAAATTATTTGCTGAATCTAAATTAAAAGATGCTTATAAAGAATTTTATAAAAAATGGAAATTTAACCCAATTTTAAATAATAATCATCTATATTATAGTTCATATGATTTAATCCAAGAAGGAGAGGAAGAAGGATCTAGAAAAGGACCATCATATGTTAACTAATTAATTTGCATATATATAATTTAAATAATTATTATAATTTATATAAAATAAATAACATGGGGGATTTGGATTTTTTAATATATACTATAATATGATAACTATTAAAATTCCATATAAATCAAGTGAAAATTTTAAATTATTTTTAAATAATTTAAGACGTGAGTATTCTTGTTTAGTTAGATATTCATACAATCGTTTAAGAGAAGGAATTTTAGAAAAGGACATAAGAGCTTTACATAAAACATTATCTAACATAGATAACATGGATGCTTGGACTAGACAATGTTCTATCAATGAAGCCAAACAGATGTTAAATAAACATAAGGATAATAAGGTTATTTTTGGTGGAAAAACAAATATGATTAAATATCTTAAAGGCTTAATTAGCAAAGAAGATTATAAAGAAAATAAACTTTTACCCTTAAATATTTTTGGTGAAATGGCAAGAGGTGGTAATAGAAAATTTAAACTTGATCTATTAAATAATAAAATAGTATATAAACATTCAAGAAATGAACATTTTGAATTAGAAATACCTAAGTTGAGAGGGTCTTATAAAGAATTATATAAATTAATGGATAATCCAATAACCTATTCAGTGAGATTAACAGATAAATTTCTATTTATTTCTTTTGAAGAGTTTAAAGAAGATACAAAATTATTAGAAAATAGATATTTGGGAATTGATTTAAACCCAGAATATATTGGAATATCAATAAAAGAAGATGATAAAATACTTTATACTAAGCTTTATTCTATGAAGAATTTAACAGATAAAATAATAGCTTTGAAAGTTAAATCAAGTGATTCTAAATTCAAATCATTGAATAATAAATTAAACCACGAAGTGATTGAAATATCAAAAGATATTTCATTTTTAAGTAAAAAATATGGTTGTAAATATATATTTATAGAGGATTTAAGCTTTAAAGTATCTACCTATGCAAATAGAAAGAACAAGAATTTATGGAAAAGGGAAATATTTATTAATAATTTAGAAAAGAGAGCATCCATAAATTCACAGAAACTATTTAAGATAAATCCAGCTTATTCAAGTTTCATAGGTAATTTACAACATGATTATAGTGATCCAGTGAATGCTAGTTTAGAAATTGGAAGGAGAGGATACTCATGTATAATATTAAGAAATAAACAATTCTACCCAGAATTAAAATTAAAAGAAGAATTAGCAAGCCAATGGAAGGACAAGGTTAATTTAGATAATTTTAAAACTTGGAAAGAATTGTTTAATTTTACAAAAAAACTGGAATTGAGATACCGGGTTTCAACAAATGTTGTTTTTAGTAAATTTAAAACTATTAAATCTTTGATTGGTTATTATAATCACCAAAGTTATTTATGTTATTAAAATTTATATCTTATAAGTATGTAAAATTAAACAAATTGAAATATGACAAATTGGATATTAAACGGACAAAAGGGTAGTTATGATTGGAATCACAACGATGAATATAGAAAATGTCCTTATTGCGGAGAAAGTAATCACTTAGGCAGTTTTCACATGGGTGAATGGAAAAAAGAGTATCGTTGTGGTTCAATCATTAGTGCGAAATGGTCTAATGATGGGTATACTGTTAATTATGACATTAAATGTGATATTGATGAAGGTATTTATAACGGTAAAGAAGTGGTGGGGCGTGTCCGTGTTTAATTTTATTACTTATAACGGTTGGGTGTATGAGAAGGTTTGCTTAGATGAACCTTCAAATTACCACTGAACTTGATAGCAAACTTTCTTATACACCTTGTTATGCTCTCGTGCCGACTTATTAACAGATAATGCTAATTTGAAACACGAAAGAAAAACAAAAAGAATTTTAGGGTGGATTTTTTAAATTCTAATATTTATATATAAAAGAAAAACGATATGAGTGAAGATATAAGAAAAATGATAGATAAAGTTAAAAACTTTAAGCAGTTTGTGAATGAACAAGTTGATAACAATTATTCCACAACAAATTATGATATGTTTGAAAAACTGAAAACATTATCTTATATAAAATATGTGGATAGACCGAGTGGACATTTTTTACATAGTATTGATTTAATATTAACAGATGTAAAATATTTAGATGATTTGAAAAAATTACTTGATGATAATAATTGGTATTTAGAACGTGGTAGAGATAAAAGTTTTACAATTACACAGAAATATATTAAAGAAGCTGAAACAACAATTCCAGAAAAACTTTATCATATTACACCAACATCAAATGTTGAAAATATTTTATCAAATGGTTTAAAACCAAAATCAGAAGATTTAAGACATAAATTTCCACCAAGAATATATGTTTCAGATAATGTTGGTACATTAGAACCATTATCAAAAGAACTAATGAGGTGGAAAGGTAAATCAAAGTATTCAATAATAGAAATAAATACAAACGGATTAGATTTTAAATTATATAAAGATACAACATCAGCATATAAAGGGCACTATTATATACAAGATATTGATAAAATACCAAGTGAAAATATTAGTTTAATTGAATAATTTTTATTATCTTTGTGCGTAGGGAAAATTCTTTTTGTTTTTCATCACAAATATTAAATCGGAGAACGAAACTAAGGCATGGAGCATAACTAGATTATATACGCACCTTTTACCAAGTTACTTATTTCTAAATAGTTGTAACATGAAAAATCAAAAAAATATAAAGATATGTAATCAAAAAAATATTATGACTAATAGAAAATTCAAAAAAGGAGAGACATACCACGTAACATCATCTGACGGTACTTTTGGTTTATTCAGACCCACTTACACACAAACAGAAAATGATGATCATATAATAAAATGTAATACTTTCACTAATATGAATAAACATTGGAGTAAAGACAGCAAACCGTTCATTAGAAAATCAGATGGTGTCTGCACATACCCCTGGGGTATAGGTAATTCCATTTCTGTACATAAAAGACCAACACGTATTGCAACCGAGCAAGAGAAGTTAATACTAGATAATGTAATTGAGAAAGGTGAAGCTATAACACCTAGTGAAATTAGAAATATAAAAATTAATATCGTTCTTGAATAATAAAATTAATTAAAATATGAATGAATTAAAAAATTAAACAGATCAAAAAATTCTTTTAAAATAGAAGGACCTGTTGGATCACGAAAACCATCACCTACTATAAATATCAGTTTAGAAGATGATGATGAAATAAGATTTTTCATAGATGGTACATTTGAATCTGATTCACTTTATATTGATCAAAAAGAATTAAAACAATTAATAAAGTTTCTTCAGTCAAAAATAAAATAATATTTTAAAACCAATATAATTGTTTATATCAATTTATTTTATATATTTGTTTTAAAAACTTAAATATAATGGCAATTACAACAAAAATTAAAAAAGATGCAATCGGTTTATATACCATCTGTGGTGGTTATATATCTAGACCTTTCTTTGGAACACAATTTGAAGAAGGTGATACCGAAAAATTTAACGAAGGATTTGACAAACCAATTCCACCACAAAGTCAGATAATAAAAGAAGGACAAGATCCAGTTCCAGCACCGCCTAAACCAAATAATATCTCATGACAAAAAACGAAGAAGAATTAATTGGTGAATTAGATAATATATTTATTAATCATATTAATAATATTTCAATAGAACAGAAGATAAAGCTGCTTAATAAATTATTGATTTACTATGAACATTTGGAATCATATAAATTATGCCATTATATAAAATCTTATATAACTATTACTACAAGAGATCAAAAATTAAATGAACTAGGAATATGATAGTAAAAGCTATTAAAACAATAGAAAGGCATGATTATCATACAAAAATTGTAATATCAGAAGGATCCTTCTATGAAGTAATCATAATATCCAAACCATTTGTTGATAAAGAAATTTGGTTGTTTAAAGTTAAATGTGATGATGGTTGCATTAGATATATACATAGTTATAATTTTATAACATTAGAAGAATTTAGAGAAACACAATTAAACAATTTATTGGATTTAAAATGAAATATGATAAATATAAATCATTCATACAAAATGAGATATGGAATGGTCATATTCCAAAATTTGGTTTCTATGAAGATATAGATAAATTTGATATTTTAAGTGTTACTTTTTTATATGATATGGATGAACCTGATAAAGATATAATTAAATTTGAATGTAATTATAATCATGATGGTAAAAAACTAAATAGAACTATTCAACGCTGGAAAAAAGATTATGAAAACTATATAATCCAAAATAGAGAGAATAAATTAAATGAACTACTCTCTTAGAGAGTTTTAAAGCACTATGAATATGATTGTTGGAGATATTGTTGTTTGTATTAAATCTCAAGCATTAAACGGGAGACTTAAATTAGATACAACATATAGAATAGTAGATATTTCACAAAGTTTAGTTAATTTGTCAAATTTTTACTATATTGTTGTTTCAGATAAAGGTGAAAAAATTGGATGGATAGAGGACTATCACTTCAAGCTATTATCTGAATTAAGAAATGAAAAACTAAAAGAATTAGGAATATGATATTAGATTATAGTAAATTAAATAGCCTTGAATCAAACAGTGGTGACCTATATGTATCACTACCATTCGGTTATGAAAACAGATCAGAAGTAGAAGGAGGTAAACTACTTATCATTAATATTAAAGGCTGGGATAAATACACTGCTATTCTTATCAACTCCATAAAATTCTCTCACGGTGGTACTACAAGAAGTATGTTCATTTCAAGAGAATTTAAATGGAATCCTTTATGTGATGAAGATAAGATTAAAGAAATAATCAGAGAGTTTAAGTTAAAAGAATTAGGAATATGAATGATTTAATAAAAATAAAAGAATCTACCATACACGGTAAAGGTGTATTTGCGGTAACTAAATTAGAAAGGGGTTTAATTTTAACCTGTGATGTTTTAGTAGTTAATAAATTACCAAAGGAAGATCCTTTGTATGCATATCAATATCCCTGGTTATTTAAACAGAATAGTATATGTATTGGCTTTGGTAGTTATTTTAATCATTCAAAAGAACCAAATGTTAGAATTGTATCAACTGATAAAATAAAACTAACTATGTCTTTTATATTATTAAAAGATGTATATCCAAGTTCAGAACTATTTATTGATTATGGACCATCTACATTTTATTAAAAAATAAGTAATTAAAATTTTTTTAACAAATACTTGTATATTAAAAAATAATAGTTATATTTGTTAAAATATTAAAATAAAACAAATGGAAACAATTCAAAAAAATGAACTATTTGACCAAATAGTTGAAGTAGTGGCATCAGTACCTTTAAAAGGCGGATTTGATAAATATCAACCAATTTTAGATAAACACGATGCAGATAACATCACGGTAAACATATCAGAAAAACTAACAGCGATTGTAGATCCTTTTGAAAGATCCGTTGTTGCTATGAGCTTTATGGATAATTTAATTAAAGTTGCTGATCTTGAAGAAGAAGATCTACTTAAATTAAGATTGAATCATAATTATCTACTTAAAATGATCAAGCACCTAAATTGTAGTGTTATGGATCAAACTCATACTTCAATTAAATTATTAGGTAAAATTGATAAAGATGCTGAATTAAAAGCTGCAAAAGATCACTTTGATCAATATATCGCTAATTTTAAATAAAAATATAAGACTATGAAATTCACATTAGAAGAATTAGAAATTATTAAAGATGCTTTAACCGTATCTTTAAATGTAGGTATAGCAGATCTGGAAGATCCAGAACAAGTAATTAGAATACTTGATAGAATTGATGATGAAACAGATCTTGATTAAAACGAAACTAGTATGTATAGATGTACAAGGTGTTTCTGATTATTCATTAACTGTTGGTAAGATCTATGAACTGGAACGCAACTACGACGTATATGGTGGTCCATTAGAATATGGTAATACATATTGTATCAAAGATGATCGTAATAGGCTCACTTGGGTAAAGAAAAAGTTCTTCAAGCCACTGCAGATGATCAGAGAAGAGAAACTTAAAGAATTGGGAATATGAGTAGTTTTAGTTATGGTGAACATACAAGTAAACATATTGGTGTTTGGTTAAGGTATAGAAGTAATGCTGATCTAATTGAATTAGTCAAAAAATCTAAACAAAAAAGATTATTTGATACCGTTGAACGTGTTGTAGTATCAGAATATGATAAAGAGACTAATCAAGTTTGGTTAGAAATATGGTGCAAAAATCTAATAGATTCAATTAAAGGTAAATTGAGATATAATGTTTTCCATATTAAAACTAATATAAATGAAAACTGGACTTGTGAAGGTGATCTTGGAAATGGTATTAACTTTTAATACGTTATTCAATGTTTGATGAAGATATATTAAGAGACATTATATTAGAGTTTTCTAATAGCTCTGAACTTTATAACAAATATGTAAATAAAACGGGTTTAGTTCTTACCGAAGACAATATTAGAGATCTTATATCATTTCGACGTATAGTTGATAAATCTAATGTTATAGAGTTCTATCATAATATAGGTGATTATGAAATGTTACCTTATAAAATTGATATGAGTTTGTATAAAATGAAACTTAGAGAAAAGAAATTAATAGAACTTGGGTTATGATAAGTGGTGAAGCAATCTCTTCTGTAATAAAAGAACCTGGTTCATATTGTATGTTAGTATATGATAATGAATTAAAACCGCTATGGCACTTCTTACTAGAAAGATATAAACCAAATAATATTATTTTAAATAAAGAAGGAGATTTGTTTACATATTTCACTAAATATATAAATGACAACAAATGTTTTATACTATTAGATATAATAAATAAGACTGATATTGTAATGTATCTAAGAAACCATTCACAGAAGCATAATTATCGAGATTGGGATCATTATGTAGAGATTGATCTAATACCATTTAGAAGAGAATATAAATTAAATCAACTTGGTATTTAGATGTGGTTTGAAAAAATACAGAATTTTATACCAGGTACTTGCTTGAGCAGATGCTTTATTAGCAGTTATATGTCCATTCGTATGGTCCTTACAAATAGTTAAACATATATTTGATAGATTTAGAAATAAAGTATGATGGATATCACCGAAAGACTAAAGATGAATAAGATCTTATTAAACGCTATCAAAGATGAAAAGCGTGAAAACCTTGGGAAAAGATTCAAAAAATGGATAGAGGCTCAGTGGGATTATGAAAGAGGATCACTTGATAAGTGGCGAGTATCAGAAGAAAGAGCTATAAGAGAGATTACAGAAGCCATTCTTTTAGATCCTAATAATAGATATTTTACATATAATGAAAATAAACTCATAAGTTCATATGTTGATTTTCCATTTATATATGTACTTGATATAGATGTATCAGTATTTAAAGAACTGCTTAGAGATTGTAGATTAAATGAACTTGGGATATGAAGATAAGAAAAGTTGTTTGTATAAATGTAAGAGAATTAATTAAAGAACCATTATATCTAACCTATGGTAAAGTATATGATCATATTGATTATGATGATGGTATATCCTCTTTTATAAGTGTTATAGATGATAGTGGTTTTGAATTTAATCATAAAAAATATCGTTTCATTAGCATAGAAGAATGGAGAGAAAAACAATTAAATGAATTGGGTATATAATAAAAAACAAAAGAACATAAATGAAAGTTATAATATACGCAAGAACATCAACTAAAGAGCAAAATATCAAAGAACAAATAAAATATTTGATTAAATTATGTAACGACCAAAATTGGGAGTTAGTTAGATACTTTAAAGATGAAGGTATATCAGGTCTTAAAGATGAACGAAATGGGTTAAATGATCTTATTAATTTTATTGAAAATAAAGAAGTTGATAAAATAATCATAACTGAAATTTCCAGATTGAGTAGAGATATTGATAAGTTAAAAGAGATTATTCATATAGCAAGTAGTAATAATGTTTCTATTTATATAAAAGATATAGAAAATGAAACATTAGTTAACGGTAAACTAAATACGAATATAATCAATATCTTAAACGATTAAATAAGATATTCCAATAAAGAAGTTGATAAATTAAAAAAGAGATTAGAAAGAGGTTATAGATCTTATATAGAAAATGGTGGTAAGGTCGGTAGAAAAACTGGTTATAGGAAAAGTGAAACTGAATTCATTTTAGATAATGAAGATGTAATGCATTTTTTAAAAGAAGGATATCCTGTTAGGATGGTTATGAGTTTATGTAATAAAAGTAGTACGACTGTTATGAAAATGAGAAAGATACTACAAAATAACGGAACATTAGCAGATGTTAAAAAGATAAGTAGTTCATCAATAATTAAAAAAATTATGAACTCAGATGATATTAAGAATTTAATTATAAATGAGATAAATAATTCTTATCAATAGATAATAAAAAAGTTATATGAAAGATCAATTTAGACTAAAATTTTATGCAGGTAGACGAAATCATAGTATGTGTTAGACATAGTATTGAAATTGACGAAAGTACATTAAGTGATAGCGCTTGGCTTTCCGGTGCAGTTTATAGTTCTGCTTATAAAAATGGAGGACCTAACATAAGAATATACACCGACGGGATAACAATCGGTAAGGAGTACAGAGTATCAAAAATAAAGGAGTATAGAATATCAAAAATAAACACTGACACCATAAACGTTATAAACGACCAAGGTGGTGAAAGAAGTTACCTGAGAGAACTATTCGAAACAAAGTCAGAGTGGTGACAAAAAAAGTTAGAAGAATTAGGAATATGATTATGTTAATAGTTATTATATGTTTATCTGTAGCATTGGTAATCTCTGCTATAACCATCGCAAACCTCTTAGATAATAATAACACACTCCGAACAGAATTAGATTCTGCTAAAAGAGAAGTGGAAACATCTAAAAAACCAGTTAAGAAAGAAGATATCTTTGATATAATGCCTGGTGATACTGGGATAATAAAGAACTATGGGATTGTAAACACTAAGCCGAGCAGAGATCCAGTTGAGATAAACTATAAGGTAACCTATGAAGTAACTATATTAGAAGTATCAAAGGACAGTGTTAAGGTGACTGCTACTGATTTCTCTTCATTTGATCCTTTCGCAAGGGATAGTTCTAACCGTCCAGGTATAATGGACTTTATGAAAGAGAAGTGGTTAGATAAGAGTAAAGTAGAGATAGTGGTTGATCAGAGAAAGATAAGGGATAGAAAGTTATCTGAATTAGGAATAGAATGAAAGTTGTTTGTGCGCACGAGACCTACAAAGGCTTCAATATGTACCTGACATATGGTAAGGCATACGAAGTCATCGATCAACAACCATTCCAATAAATGAACTTGATATAGTATGAAAGTTATTTGTATAAATAAAACCAGTCGGATATTTAAAAATTTAGTAAATCTTACACCTGGTAAAACATATGATGTTATCCGTAAAAACAGATTTAAAAATCAATATTCGATAAGAGATGATAATGGTATAATTGGATGGTATGTTGATGATGTAGTAATGGACTTAGAAGAATGGAGAGAGAAACAATTAAATGAACTTGGTATATGAAAGTTATCTGTATAAACAATGTTAACAACTTTAACAAATAAGAAGAAACCCTAAAAACTTTAAATAACATGAAGACCAAAGATAGTTACGAAATAACTGATTTATTATTTAATAAAACCATATTAGATATGGAAGAAAATTCTGATAGTGAATGTCAACCATCAGAGTATTTATTATTTGTTAAAGATACTTTCACTTCAGTATATCATTATGATGGTGATTTGAATAATAAACTATCACTCATTATAATTGATAAAAATACTGGCTATGTAGTAAATAATGACTTTAAGTTTAATTCATTAGAAGTCATTGATAAGAAAATTACCATTTATAGAATGGAAGATAATAAACGAAAAGAAAGTTATTATTGGTTCAAATAAAAACTTATATTTGTATTATGAATGATTTACCCCAAAATTGGGAAGAACTTATTGAAGAAATCTCAAAAAAAAGAAGATCCGAACGTGATAAAAATAAGATCAAAGAAATGAATGATTTTATGAAATTATTTAGAGAGATGAGGTCAAATGAAAAATCATTAAAAAGAAAAAAATTTATTGATAAGATTTTATTGAATATTTAAAATAATTCATTATCTTTGTTAAAATTTAAATCTGAAAAAATATAAAAATGGATAAATTTTATTTAACTTGGTCTGATGTAGAACCAATGCATCCAAAAGAAGTTTATGGTATTTCTTGGGAATCAGGATTGGATGGGTATGGACAAATAAATCCACCCGATAAATCACTGAACCAATGGAGACAAGAACATATTGAAAAATATGAACACTTAATTAAGGAATACCAAAACAATGGTAAAATAAGAAAATTAAATCAAATTTTACATCCTACAAAAAGTGATAAGAATAGGATTGAAAGTGATGTTAATTTTATAGAATGGTGTCATATCTAGTTGTAATATAGTATAAATTTTAAGGTAAAACCAGATAGGCGATCTGGACTTATTGTATGATAGGTGGCATAGTGAAATGTCTAGGTTAAGTAAAGATTAGTTATAGGATGTGCACGTTCTATAACATAAGTAATCGTGGTTCGAATCCCCTTTACCTTGCTATGATAGAAAATATGAAAGAAAAAAATGAAAATTGTTTAGATTGTGATTACTGTAAGTTAAATCCTTATGGTAAAAGTGATGATAAAGATTATACTGGTTATCATTGCACATGGATCGGGAAAAAGATATGTGACGAAAAGGATTTAACTGAAATATCAAGAATACCAAATTGGTGTAGGAAAAAATAAAGATATATGGAAAGTTACGAAAACATTAAAAATAAAGTTATTACAAATAATAGTGGTGATATTATATCAGTAAATAATTTTGGAATCAATGAATATATTGTATTTGATAGAAGTTTAGGTGCTTTAACTGATGTTATGTTCAGAATTGATGGATATTTTGAACAAAAATATTTAGGTCAATTAAGAATATATGTTGAATATGATAATACTGATTTACCTGTTGATGATTTTTTTTATAGGGGATATAGAAAAGCTACACAATCTGAAATAGACGATTATATAAAATATCGTAGATGATCTTGTTTCTTAAAATACAAAGTTGGTGGGATAAGAAGAAACCCAAAAATAAATTTATGGTTAATTTCAAAGATGAAAAGTTTTATATATCAGATGAAATAGGTGAATACACCGAATGGAAATGGTATAAACGTAAAGGGAAGTATAATAAAGGTACTGTTCCAAAAAAAGGACAATATCTTATTGATGAAGATGGTGATAAGTATGATATTAAAAATGTTGTTATTTACACAAATGAGATTACTATGATACAAGATTATGGTAAAGATTATGGTAGTAAAATAGCTATAAATGAAAATGATTATGATAACTGTTTTTGGAATAGACTTAGTGATGAACCTGATTGTCATATAACTTTTTTGATATGTTGTGATAAAATTTAGATCAAAAAGAAAATAAATAAAACTATAGCTGTATATTAAACATAATAAAATGAGTAAAAAGAAAACTTATAGAATACAAAGTATGATGACATATACCATAGTTTATGGTGCTTGGTGAATGGTAGAGATTCATTAAGACATTTCTTATAATGGTATTTTGCCAAACCACTGTTATAAGACTTTTTTCTTGGTTTGGCTTAACAATTTAATTTAAAACAATGTATAATTATCAAACTGAAAGATCAAAAATTTTTACCGAAAATGGTCAAGAAACATTCTTAAAAATCCGTGATAAAGTGCAACATCTACTTAAACAAAGTGGTGCTGTAATGATTCAAAATGCTATTAGTGGAGTAACTGGTGATAGTTGGTTGCACTTGGCTTGTGTAGATAGGCTTGTTGAACTTAAAGAAATTAGAGAGATAACCAAAGACAATGTTGCTGGTCAGCATCGTGTTTTTGTAGCAGTGTCCAAAAATGGCTTATAACAAGGTAAATTTGAAAAATATGTACAAAATAGTAAAAGAGATTCATACCTACCAAAATGACAGGATAAAATTTAGAATATACGAGAGATTTTTGTGGAAGTGGATTCCAAGTGAAAGTTTTTCGGAATGTGAAACTTACGAATTAGCTGAAAAATCTATTATAGAAAAACTGAAGAGTAAACATGGTGGTATAGTAGAAGTGAAAGATAATGTTTATAAATTTTATCCGTATTCATTACCACTATCTTAAAAAAAAAATAGACAAATTAAATATTTAAAAAGTTTTTATCACAGAACTTAATTTGGAACACAAATGTAGTATTGTTTATAACGTTTGATAATATGAGAAGTGGCGGGAAAAAAGGTTTGTAGTACCGAGTGGAAATCAGAAACCTTGAAATACCCATTAAGCTCGACAGTAGCCACTCTTAGCCATTTCTTATATTCTTTGTTATAAAATCGTTTTAATGTTTTATAACTATTATATATAAGCAAGTAACTAACTAATTATGAACGAAAAATGACTTTAAACTTTAAAGATTTGTGAACAAAAACTTAATTATCTAAATTATTCTGAAAAAACAATAGATAATTAACTCTCACATATATGTAAATTTTTAAAAACTTATACAAATTAAAAAATATAAAATTATGGAAGATGTTATAAATAAATTATCACCGAAAGAGGAAGATAATATTATTACATATTGGATTCCTATTAGAGAAGGGGAATCAAGACTTTGTTATGTGTAGGTCGTAGATGTTTAATTAGAGAACTGAACAAAAATTTTAAAAGAAAAAGAAGTGGTTATTTTTTAAATTTTAATATTTATATATAAAGAAATAGTATGTCAAAATAAATGAGAAAACAAATACATAACTTTAATAATTTTCTATTAAAAGAAAATACTAACAAAGAAGTAAAATTTGTCAAATTTAGTGATAATAGTTATAAATTATTACTTAATGGTGATGTTATAGGTTCAACATATTTACAAGATGCTAAAAAATCCAATATGTTTAAATCAATCCTTTATTTATTACCTGATCAATTAAAAGATAAGGAAGTTTTAGGTATTGCTCAACTTGGGTTGAATAACAAATATCAAGATCAAGGTTATGGTAAAATATTGATGAATAATATAATTAGAATTGCTAAAGAACAAAATTATGATGTTTTAGTTTTATCAGTTTCAAGTGAAAATGAACGTGCAATAAAACTTTATAAAAATTTCAATTTTGAGACTTTTAGAGATGGGTTTGCTAAGTATATGTTTCTTGATTTAAAAGTGTAAAGACATTACATATAACTAATTAAAATATAAGTAGTGGCGAGGTTAGCTTTGGTGGCGTTTTAATGTTGTTTATTCAATTAAAAATGTGTGTGGGTTCAATTTATCATTTTCAGATATTTATATTTAAAGTAAAAATAATAAGGAAAACGAAATGAGTAAACACATAGACAATTTTAAAAGATTTCAACTGAATGAAACGTTTATAACAGGACCAGGTGGTAATTTAGATGATAAATCTACTGATAAGGATAAATTTATTTATAAAATTAATGAATTATCTTGGTTAAAAGATAGATTTGAATTACATATGGATAAATTAACAGATGAATATGTTGAAAACTATTTAGGTGAATTAACTACATCTATTAATAATATTCACGAAATCTTAAATAATATTAGTAAATAATTTTAATTTTTTAAGAAGGGTGAATTGAAAATTTTAAAAGAAAAAGAATAATTTTTATATATAAACTATTATGAGTAGAGAACAGAGCATAATAAAGAATTGGAAACAATTTTTAATAAATGAAGATAAACAAAATATTAATATAAAATACCATAAATATGGTGGGGATATTTATTTACATGATAAAAAAATCGGACATTTCTTAATTCTTGATATGGATAAATATTTAGTTATTGATTCCATTAAGATAGATGAAGAATATAGAGGAAAAGGTATTGGTGAAATGGTTATAAATAATATTATAAATCATTATCCACATAATATAGTTTCAATAACACCATCTCCATTTGAACCGAATTTTCTAAAACTTATATCTTTTTATAAAAGACTTGGATTTATAGAAAATAGTGGAAAAGACAAAATAGAATATATAAACCAACCTTATTACTTAAAAAAAAATAAATAAATTATGAATGGAACATATTGGGAAAACTTTACAATCTTATATAAAAAAGAAATAGAAAATAAAACATTAGAAACTATTTTGGAAGCGTTTTATTACTATTGTCAATCTAATTCACCTATTTGTGAAAAATCAGATTTTATAATGGGTAGAATTAAAAATAATTTACCTTACTCATTATAAATATTATTAGTGAGTGGGATTTTTCTTTTAAAATTTTCAACCAAAATGTTGATTAGATGTAGAAAAGGAACACTTACACATAACGATACAAATATGGGGAGTAATTTATTACACTCTTTTTTTGTTTATAGAAACTTATTTCTTATATTTGTATGGTTAAAAACTTGTAGATCATGAAGACAATAGATAAAACAATAAAAGAGTATATAAAACAAACTCTAAAAACCGATACTAAAATAAATGAGTACGTACCAAATACCCATATAGCACAAGTATTTAAAGATGTTCTAATCTATTCAGAATTTGAAGATAAATATCCAGATATATATCATCATATCAAATATGATCCTTATGATAAACTAGGACCTAATTCAAACCCTAATGACTATGATATACTACCTGATGGTAGATTCCAAAAGAAAGAAACTTATAGTGTAGGTATAAACCATCTCTTAATACCAGAATACTTTGATCTAAATAGGTTAAAACAAAATCCAATAGAGGAAATACATAAGACCTATCAAAAGTTAAGAGAGAAGAAAGATGTGGTTAGAAATATGTTAATACTGGGTAGAATTGTAACCCCAATAGAATATAATTATAAATATGGAAAACGATAATATAATTTTAGAAGAAACAGCCAATAGCGTTCAAACTGCTGTTAGGCGAAGTGTTTTGAGATTTGCTTGGGGCAACTCATCACATAAAACTTGGTTCATTACCAAATCAAATAAAGCGTTTCTTCCAAAAGGATGTAAACTACTTTTCAAAATATCTGGTGAAGAAACTAATGAACCAGTTCATACAATAGACACTTACCCAAAGCAAGGGGATGTGATTTCTGATGTAGATGGCTTTAACATTAAGGTTTTAGATGTTAGTTGGGTTTAATATTTCACCTAACAGCACTCAGCTACTCGAAGATTTGTTAACAAACAAATATAAATAAAATGATAGAAGTAAGAGAATGTACAAATGAAGAAAAAATTCAATTTAATATTCAGTGATTATGAAAGAAGGTGATATTGTTGTTTGTATAGATAATCGTGTTACTGGAAATTATTCAAAAGAGAGTTTTGTAGTTGGTTTAACTATAAACAAATGCTATACTATTGTTAATTTTAATAATGGTTATATTACAATCATAGATGATTTTAATGATAATTTTCATTTCCTTACTGAGAATAGGTTTATCATACTGGAGGAGTTTAGAGATCAGAAATTAAAAGAATTAGGAATATGAAAATTGTTTGTATAAATAAAACAAATACTCCAATGTTTTCAGCAGAATTGGAGATAGGTAAAATCTATGATGGTGATCTTGTACTATTACAAGATAGAGGCGAGATAAGTGGGGAGTTCAATATAGCTATGGAGTGGGAAAAAAACTATTTTTATTTAAAAGGTTTTTCAGAAATAGATTGGTTTCCAACTTCACACTTTATACCATTAGAAAAATGGAGAGAAGAAAAATTAAAAGAATTAGGAATATGACAAGAGATTTTAAAGTAGGTGATGAGGTAACACTTATATTACAACCAATCTGGTTTGATTATTTGTATAAAGTTATAGAGATATTAGATGATAAGACTCAATCCGGTCTTACTAAAATGAGATTAATACCAATAGGGAAAAACAACCCATATAGTTCCTATGATGTAGGTAGTAAATTGGTAGTGAACCAAAACCAGATAAAACTCTCAAAGAATCAGCTGAGAGAAGAAAAACTAAAGGAATTAGGAATAGTAGTCTGAAAGACTCTTTTTATAAAATAAAAAGTATGAAAGATAACATTCATGATCAAGTTAAACTATTGGTTAAATCAATGAAACCTGGTAAGCACCAGTTCAAAGACCCCACTTGGTTCAATGTTTACCAAAATATAGATTTTATCATAACTGGTGTCAAACCATTAAAGCAGGATGACACTTTTAAAGTATACTATAAGAATAATGAACTTGATCATGAAAGACAGATTGATTTCTATTGGTTTAATAGAAACCGATTTATAAAATTGTTTAATTTAATTACTGATCAATATAATCAAATCATTGTAGATCAACGAAATGATAAGTTAAATGAACTAGGTTTATAGATTCTATTAAAATCTATTTGGATCAAATTACTTATATCTTTGAATTAAACTTTTAATATATTATTAAATAGAAAAAATAATTTTAAATTAAATTTATGAAAAAATATATTGGCAAATTTTATAAATGTGTATCCAATGATGGTTATAAAGATTTTTTAACCAAAAATAAAAACTATGAGATATTAGATAGCTATAATAATTCAGTTGTTATTATATCTGATATAGATGTTAAGATAACTTTAGATAAGCAAAGATTTAACTTTAATTACAACTATAAAAATAAACTATGAAAAAACTATTATTTACTATCCTTACTTTAGGATCTATATTTGGAACATTTGCACAAGATGATACATTAGTAAAATCCTCTTGGTACGGTAGAGTAATGCCTATAAGTATTTGTACTGGTGCTGGTACAGTACAAAGTAAAGTAACTCAATACATTGAGTTCGGTAAAAGCTACGGTGTAATAGACGCTGGTTTAGCAATTGGAAGTTATTCTCAGTTTAGAGATACTACTACATTTGCCGAGTTTAAAATTACAATGGATGCTTCTCAATATGGGATTTTTAGCAATGAGTTTTCTTTAGGATTCGGGCATGTATTTAAATCAAATACTCCAATAATGCTTGAAGCAAGTTATACAATCATGGCACAGGTTCATAAAATGTGGGGCATAGGTATCAATACTGGTTATTATGATTTTGCTGGTACTGGTTCTGATATATCTAGAACATATTACGGATTATTTGTTAGATATGGACTTCTTCGTGATATGAATGGAGGTTTAAATAGAACTAAAATGCACCATAGAAGAAGATGAGAAATTTAGCATTACTATTATCTTTAATAATCCTTTAATGAGAGATAATAAACTTAAAGAAATATTATAAGTTTTATTAACAGAACAGCTTTTTTATTCATTCTTTTATATAAATTAAAAGACAATAAAAAATCTAGACAACCTATTTTCAGATCATCCAGTCAAAACATAATTATATTTCCCCAACCATATAAACAGTCAGATTTTTCAGTAAAACCGTTAAATAAACCTCATCTTCTTTTATAAACCTCATCAAACTATCACCTGGATCCCCGTTAGGCGCAATCCCCATCTCCATTAAAATCTTAATTGCTTTCTAATTTGTTCTCTATTTGTTTTAAGTCCCTAACATTCTTTTATAAAACCTCATCTAAACTTCAATAACTTCAATCTGCCTCCCATAGAAATTAAAACATCATCAACATTCTCCCGGCTTATCTATGCTCATAAAGAGACTTATTTGTGCGAGTGTCTTTCTCTCTTAATTTCTATATGTATATATTATATTCAAAAAGTCATTTTTTTCAAATTTAGCTGTTATATTAAAAAAATTAATTATATTTGTTTAAACAAACAAAACACCATGAAAAGAGGAGATATTGTAATATACACCACCCAGCCAATCACAATTTATGATTTGGAAAGTAAAGGAATTTCACTAGGAACTAAATATGAAGTTATGGGAACTTTTATAGGAATAACTGGAAAGTTCATAACCATATGTAATGATCATGGAATGATAGGTGATTATATGGTAGAAAGGTTTAAACTCCTTTCTGAAATAAGAGAAGAGAAACTTATTATGTTGGGATTATGAAAGAGATAAGAGACATAAAGATAGATTTACTAATGGGTAATCAAAATCCTATTGTAGATCTATTTAATGATATAACCAAAGACTTACAGATAATAAACTGTGATGTGTATAATAATTACGGATCGGAGTTTATCTATCATAAAGATGGTCAATGGATCTTCTATCAGGATGTAAAAAATGGTAAATTCTGGGCACATTATTATAGATATTGGGAGATTTTAGAAAGTGAGTTTAGTCTGAAATACGAGGAAATACAAGCGATAACAAAGTACCTGGTGGAAGAGGCACTCAAACGAGAGGTAGGCACACCCAGTACAGCCTTTTTAGGAGAACGTTTACGGGTGGAAGAGGCACTCAAACGAGAGGTAGGCACACCAATAAGTAAAAGAGGAACAAATCCTAGAAAGGTGGAAGAGGCACTCAAACGAGAGGTACCCACACCTGTAGCAACTTCAAATTATAATGAAAATCAGGTGGAAGAGGCACTCAAACGAGAGTTGACCACACCGTTTAAAATTAGCAAATACCTGTGATACCGGTAGAAGAAGCACTAAAAAGAGAGAGTTGTTATGAAAGAGGTCAGAGACATAAAGATTGATATGCTTATGGGTAATCATAACCCTATAGTAGATCTATTCAATGAGATAACCAAAGACTTACAGATCATAAACTGCAAAGTCTATAATAATGATGGTTTAGAGTTCATATACTTTGTACCAACAAAGAGTGCAGAGCACTATTTCAACAAAGAAAAGGAATGGATATTCTACTTTGCTTATGCAAAGAGTGCGAAGCACTACCAGGATGCAAAAAATGGCGATTTCTGGTGTGTCTATAATAGATACTGGGAGCTTTTCGAATCCAAGTTCCATTTGAAATACCTGGAAATACAAGCAATAACGAAGTACCTGGTAGTGCAACGCACTCTTTGCATAAGCAAAGTAGAAGAAGCACTCAAACGAGAGGTGGACACACCGTCATATCATTATCACTTCGAGTGTCGCGGGGTAGAAGAAGCACTAAAAAGAGAGGTAGGTACACCCCAGAAAACTTTGGCAATATACACGACAGGGGTAGAAGAAGCACTAAAAAGAGAGGTGGGTGAACCCAATACTGCTAACAGAAGAATGGTTTTTGAGGTGGAAGATGCTCTCAAAAAAACACTGGATAAAAAATAATATGATAAGTTGCAAAAAAACACGCACTTTTTAGTATAGTACGAAGTACTCTTTGCATCCGCAGAGTATTTACTATCCAGACCATTAATACTTCTATCAAAGTTCTTCTGATAAATCTAATGCTTTTATTTTTTCTATCCCACTAAAATAGAATGCTGCTAATCTATGATAACCATCAATAATTAAATGATCATAACTATTAACCACAATTATACTATCTTTAATATTGTTAATATTATCTTGATACTTTTTAATTATTCTTTTCTGTTCGGAACTAATATGCTTTATTTCATCTTTAAATTTATCAAAATACTCATTAACATTAATTTCAATTATTTTGAATTTAACATCATTAAAATCATTATGTGTTACATATTCCCATATTAATTCATTTTGATCTGGATATTCACCGTCATATAGTTCATTTAGAGAAGATTAATAGTTAATAGTAAAGTGATTAATTATGATAAAAAATGTTAAAATATCTATAAAAAATCCACTGATATTAAAACTTATTAACATAATTTATATATAATATATAAGATTCAGGATAAAGGTCTATGATCATTTAATATGCCAATCGCTTTTTCTTTTATGTAAATAAAAGATCGTTGGAAAGTGGGCTAACACAATGTTAAATGGGAGATAACTAAATTAATCCGGTGGGTAAGTAGAATTACCAGTTGTGTTAAAAAAAATAAAAAGTAGTCTCAGCTTACATTAATTTGTCTATGGGATAGAGGGTATTGCTGTTTACCCAAAAAGAGTTAATTCTTTTAAATAATTTATTATGCTCACTTTTGAGCACTTAAATTATAACAGTACGAAGTACTAATTGATTAAATAATACTGGTAAAGGAATATCTCGTGTTGATTGTATATTAGAACAATCTGATGATATAGATGCTGTACCTCATCCAAATAATGGTTTATCAAATACTAAATATAGAGATAACAAAGATTATAAAAACTCAAGTTGGGTATTCTCTGAGACCATTAAATCCGAAGATGATGAAAGTATCTTTCTTAAAGATATTGTTTATCTAAATAAAACTTTTAAAAAAAAAAACATAAAAACACTATATAGTATTGAATAATTTCGTATATTTGTATATAACCTTAAAAAATTATAGTATGGCTTCTAAAAAACCTCTTAAATCAAAAAATATGAATAACTCAAATGAATTGCCACTAAATCAGGCATATGGTAATTACGTATCTAATTACCCAAACAAAATTTCAAAAAATCCAGAAATTTCAATAACCGAATTCGAAATTCGTTGCGAAGAAGATAATGTCTTCTGGGTAAAATGGAGATTAAAGAAATAATTATCAGATCTGTTTAGATTATTCAAGAAATATACTAAAATCCGCACGTTTTTTAGTATATTAGCTTGTGATATCCATATAAAATGCTTATCTTTGTTAAACACAAACGATATAGATATATGGCAACTAAGACAGCAGCACCGAAACTTAACATACAACGTCACAAATACAATGCTTGGAAAGCCAAATCGAATGGTGAACCAATAGAAGGAACAGATAGAATACTTACAGGTGTTAGTAAAAGAGCAATAATTAAACATTTGGCTTTCGAGGAAGGTGTTGAACATAGACATGACGATATGATAGTTAGATGCAAAGATGGAACAATGTGGTGTGTTTCTCAAATTTAATTAATGACTTATAATGAATTAAAATATAAGTAGTGGCAAGGTTAGCTTTGGTGGCATAAGTTGGTGAATGTGTAATAGAATTACAGTAACTGACAACCTAAATAAACCACATTGAGCCATTACTTATATTTTTTTGGTACTTGTGCATTTAAGTTTAATAGCACTCCCAAACACTCCTAAATTAATAAAAAATACAAACCCTTCAAATATGAAAAAAATACTCTTAGGTGGTCTTATTACCATCTTAACTCTCACTCTAAACGATAACTTGAAGTTGTTTTTATTTCATAAAAACACTATCTTTAAATAAAAATTAACTATGAAATATTCAGAGATGATAAGCCTCTTCGAGAAACTGGGTGACGATGATAGAAAAAAAATGGTGGATGGTATGAATATAGAGGAGCTTACAATCTTTTGTGACGGATTCTTGAAATACAAGGATAATTACTATCACGGAGATGGTTGGGTTATCTACATGAAGACGAAGATGAGGGATGACAAATTTAAAGAGCTCGGCATCGATTGATTTCAGTTTGTTGAAGATGGACGGTGCTTTAAAAGAATCATAAGAAATCAAAAGCTAATTGAATTGGGAATAATATGAGGGAAATTAGAGACATAAAACTCGATATAATAATGGGTAACACACAAAACCCTATAATAGAACTATTCAAAATATGAAAATATATGAAGATATATTAAAGGATATAATTCTTGCTAATTGGGAAGAAGATGATCTAAAATATAACGGAGGTCCTTTATATGATATACAACTATCCCATATTTCTATTTATTTTAGATTATCACCTAATGGTGGTTATTATGCTCTTGATACCAACACCTACAAAATGATGTTAAGAGAAAAGAAATTAGGGGAACTTTTACCATAATAATCTTTAAAATACTATAAATATGAAAATTATTTGTATTGATCAAGATAATTGGCATTCAATAACACCTGGTAAAATATATGATACTAGATCAAATTTATCTCTATCTGGTACGGTTAAAATTAAAAACAATGATGGTGTTGAAATGTGGTATCCTAGTTACTTATTTACATCAATTGCTGATTGGAGAGAATCTCAATTAGATATTTTACTATCTTAGTATTATTATCATCTATTTAAATGATAATCTCTTCATTAAAAATTATTTGGATCCAATTAACCTGGTTTTTAGATCAATTAAATATTTTCAGATCTTTTTCATTAAATCACTTGTTTTATTCATTTATTATTATTATATTTGTTTATATCAATTAATCATTTTAAATTAAAAAATATGGATCCACCACAGTAGAATAATAAACTTTTAAACTGGGAAAGCCGGGAAAAGGGCGTAGTGCAACACCAGCACTGGAAGAGTGCACTCCAACCTACTTTATTATATAATAAAGACTTTTAAGACACTTTAAAGGATGAGGTGATAGATTGGTTCATTTGATTGGTGAAAGTGCCTTAAATCTAAAATAATTAGTACTAATTTGTGTTTGTAATATAAAAATGATTATATTTGTATTAAAATAAAATATCATGAAAGAATTAGAAACATTATTTTGTACATATGATCAAGCATTAGCCTTGAAAGAATTGGGTTATGATGAACCATGTTTTGGTAGATTTATGAAAGAAAGTAATAACTTATTAATAGCTCATACTGAAAAGTATTTTATGAGTGGTATAGACAGAAAAGAGTTTTTCACACAAGCGCCCCTCAAAAGCCAAGTCTTCAAGTGGTTTAGAGAAGAACAAGGTATATGGGTAACATTTAAATATGATGATTGTGATTGTGTTGAAGCTAATGTATGTTGGTATGTTGGTAAATGTTTCAGATATGGTATTGGACCATTGTTTCTAACAGATGAATTAAATGACTTTGAAACCTATGAAGAAGCAGAAGAAGCCTGTATAGATAAACTTATTGAACTAATTAAAGAAAAGAAATCATGACTGAAGTTTGGAGAAATGTAATTGGATATGAAGAATACTATCAAGTATCTAATTTAGGTAATGTTAAATCATTAGACAGAATAGTTGTTACTGGTAATAGAAAATCTTATATAAGAAAAGGAAAACTATGTAAGTTATCTAAAAATAACCTTGGGTATATGACTGTTGGATTTACTGTAAACAATAAAAAAGTAAATAAATATGTTCATAGGTTAGTAGCTGAAGTATTTTTAACTAATGATGAAAATAAGCCACAAGTAAACCATATTGATTGCAACAAAGAAAACAATCATGTTGATAATCTTGAATGGTGCACTAATTCAGAAAATCATATTCACGCTTACAAAAATGATTTAAGTAAGTTTAAACATAATAGAGTTGCTTATTCTAAAGAACAAAATGGAAGAGCTTTATTAACTGAAGAGCAAGTTATTGAGATAAGAGAAAAATATATTCCTTACAAATATTCTGCAAAAATATTAGCAAAAGAATACAATGTAAGTGAATCATGTATAACACACATTTTAAATAATACATCATGGAAAGAAATATCTATAAAATAAAAAATAATTTGTATGTCACATCTGATGAAGAGATTAAAAAGGATGAATATTATTTAGGTGATGATAATCATATATACAACTTAGTGACATCTGTTAATAATAATGGTAAAAAAATTGTTTTAACTACAAATACAGAATTAATTGCAGATGGTGTTCAAGCTATTGATGATGAGTTCTTGGAATGGTTTATTAAGAACAGTTCTTGTAAGTTTGTTGATGTTTTTAAAGATGATAGACTTAATTATTATAATATTTTCATACCACAAGAACACCCACAAGTAATTTCAGAAACTGGTACTCAAATGTTCTTTGATGAAGAAGCAAATCTTATTAAAGAAACAGTTGGAGAAAAAGTAATGCCTTTAGATAATGAGAATATTCCAGAAGAGGAAGAAACATTACAGATATTAACAGAAGCTAAAACCGGTTCTTTATCAGAATGTATTAAAACAATTATTGATGATAAATTAAATTCTATTGAAGAAGATAAAAAATTATTCTCAAAAGAAGAAGTAAGAAATATTGCTGAATGGTCATTCCATTTCTATCAAACAAATGAATATAACGATTCTGAATTAGAAAATGAATGGTACAAGCTATTAGAAGAAAAATTAAATAAATAATAATATGAAAAGAATACCAACCGCAAAAGAATTTCATCAAAACTATATCCAAGAAAATAATAATGATTCTAATATAGATATTGAAGAAATGTTGATTGAATTTGCTAAACTACATCTGGAAGAACAATCAAATGCTATTATTGATAATATCTTTAATGATTTTGATATGCGTCCTAGCATTAATAATGATACAATTAGAAATGCTTATCCATTAAAAAATGTAAAATAATGTTTATAGTTCTGAATTAGAAGAAATATTAAATAGATCATAATCTACTATAAATTTGTATTTCTAAAATATTATCTCTATATTTGATATTATTAAAAAGAGAAATCATGAAAAATAAACTAGCACATAAGTACACCGCTAAATGTCCTAAATGTGAATATACATCAAGAATTCCAGAATTTGAAGGTGTTATTTTGAATAACAAAAATTCTGTACATAGTAAAACATGCCCTAAACATAGATTAGAACTAGTTAGAGTTATTTATGAACTAAAAAACTCTAAATCCAATAGTGTTAAAATGCAAAAGTTCCAAGAAGGTGTTAAAGAAGCTAAAAGAAACTTTGCTAATAAATTAAAAAATGATACAGAATTTAAAGCTCTTCAAGATTTAATTAAAAAGAAATAACTATGAAAGTAATCATAATTTCAATATTCTTATCTTTGACTATATTATCATGTAGTTATATGGATGATAATCAAATAAAGGAACCTCATAATCCTGAGATAATTCAAATTGACAATACAGGATATAGCATATACACACTAGAAGGTTGTGAATATATTGTCGTAGGTATGGGAAGTGGTAAATGGGGATCCCATAAAGGAAATTGTAAAAATCCAATTCATAAAACAAAATAATCATGAATACTCCAGAAAGTAAAAGAGCGTATGCTCATCCAAGACTTATCTGTCCATATGATCCACAAAGTGAATATAGCAGATGTTGTGCTCCTAAGTATGTAAAGTGTTCTTGTATATTAAGAAAAAAAGGAACAACAGATTATTCAATAATTGTTAATAAATAAATAGTATGATATATTTTATAGTAGGATTAGTTTGTTTTATTGCTGGATTTTGTGTAGCAGCAATAACCAAATCCAACATTAACATTGGATTTGGTCAAAACATCACAATGATAGATGGTGAAATTATAGATAAAAAGAAAATAAGATGAAAAAAACAGCTGTAGATTTTATTGTAGAACAATTAGATGTTTTACATAGAGAAAGAAAGGAAAATTTAATTGATGCAGAAACATTTTTTAAACATAAAGCGGTATTGATTGCTCAAGCCAAAGAAATGGAAAAGCAACAAGCTGAAAGAATGTATAATGGTTGCATCCAATTATGGTTATTACTACAAGATATAACTTCAAGAGGTGAAGGAGTATATGTTGATGATAAAGGTAATCTTCTCACAGTAAAAGATTTATTAGAACAATTTAAAAAGAAATAGTATGACACGAATAAATAATTTTTTAACCAATGCCCACTTATTCAAGGTATTTTTATATGGGTATTTGTTTTGCGGAGGATTTGTCTTTATAGTATTTTCTTTATTTTCTGATGCAGAATTAAATTTAAATTTTATTAGGTCATTTTTTATAGCTTCTATTGCTGGATTACCTTTTGGGGTTATGTTAATGCTCATGGTGTCAACAACTAGAAAGTCTCAAAATTTCTGGGATTACGCTAAAGAAGTAGATATATTAGTAGATGAAGCTGATACAAAGGAAGTGATAGATAGTATTCATGAAACTTCCTTTCAGAAATTAATTGGTATGTCTATGGGTAATGAACACCAAACAGAATTAAATCGTATATATACAATAATGCAAACTAAAGTAAAATATTTACCATGATAGCAACAATAATAATTATAGCTTATATAGCTAATGTGTTTTTAAATAGATGGATTAATAAAATTGAGTATCAAAGATACAATGGTCCTATTATACCTGCTTTTTGGTTTACTTCTCTTCTATGCACCTTTGTATTAATAGCTTCTATATTAATAGATAACTTTAATAAACCAAATAGAACTTGGTTCACTGGTAAAAATTGGTAGATCTAAATAAATATTAAACCATAATGAATATTACTGAATACTTACATCGTTTAGAATATATTAAAGGACATCAAGAGGCTTCTGGTAATCCCAAAGACTTTAATAAATGGAGATCAGAACAATGGAGATTAGAGAATAGTTATTCTGATGCAGAAGATCGTCAACGTATTTCATTTAATAATTATTTAAATGAACGATTTGAACAAGTTCGTAGTTCTGTATCACATATCCATTCCGAAATTAAAAAATTAAAGACTGAATTCAGTAATCGCTTATTAAAGGTTGAAAATTATATTATAGATAAAGATGTAGATAATATAATCCCAAATCTAGTTATTTTGTCCAATAATATAAAAATAGAACGTATTCGTGATTATAATGTACCAGTTATTAATATAAGTTCTATAAATAGTCTTAATGATATTATTAACAAATCCAGTATATTCCCACTCGATATTTTTTATCTACTTAAATATAATGATGTTTATTATAGATATTCTAATGTGGTATCACCACTAGATTATATATTCAGTGATTTAGTATCTATAAGTGATTATAGAGATTTTTATATATGTAAACATAATGCTTATGGTGGAAAGGGTGTATTGTTTATGAGTAAGGATGATAAGTATTATATAAGTAGTGGTGAATTTATAGATATATCATACTTGGATCCATTTAAAGATAATTCAATATTTACTGAAATAGATCTAGAAACTAAAAAATTTAAAATAGATTCTTATGAACTAACTCATAAGATCTTTAAAGTATTAGATGATAATATAGTTAATAAATTTAAAAAACCATTTACTATTAATGGGTTTAAGGTAAGTTTTACAATGAACTATAATGGTGATGGCGAATATCTACCAGTAATAGAAATATCTAAAAATAATACAAATCTATTTAGAGGTAATTTTTATTCTAATGAAATAAATATAAAAGATACTGATAATCAAACTAATTTAATTATTTTGAATAAAATATTAGATAAAGTTCTAAATTGTAAATAATTATTACTATATTTGTATATAATTAATAACAGAAACCATGAAAAATTCATTATTTAGAAATTTCATTAAATACTTAATGATCGTATCATATACCGGATTTTTCATCTCTGTATTTTTACACTACAGAGTAACTATTGTTTTTTTATTAATGCTTGTACTATTAACAATACTTTACATATTAAACAAGTATAATAATAGCAAAACTAATTAAAAATATCGTTCTTTGAAAATATTGTGTTGTTCCATTGAGAAAGGAATAAATATTAAGAATGTTAAATTGATACATTACAACACAGAGGTCCTCAACCTCAAAATTATAAGAAGGAAGGCATGTATAGGGGTTAGACCGTTAGGATACCCTATACGAATTCTTCCGGAAGAAACAGATTGACACAAGGGCATGGGTTAAGGACAAGATGTGACAGAATTCTTCACATACAATCTGTAACAGGCTGCCAACCTGTTTTTATATAGTCAGGTGGCGAAATTGGTAAACGCTATCCTCGCAAGGGAAAGAGATAAGATTGAGACAAGGAGCTTAGGCAGACCAAATAGTAAATAAACTCTCATACAGGTTCAATCCCTGTCCTGGCTACTCTTCGGAGAAGAGAGTGCGTTGCACTACTAAATGAAACGCAAAGTAAAAAGCTGAACAAATCTGAAATTGCTAAAATCAGAAATTAATTTGTTATACATACAAGGCTGGTTCAGATCCAGAAGCGTTTCATCTTTTTACAAAATGGTTGACAGCAGGAAAGACTGTTTATTTATGATGGGATGGTGGAATTGTTAGACACTATCATATTTTGTGGAAAATAAATGCAAGTAAAGGGCGTGGGCAAGCACCCAAAAGCAATACAGTGAGTGGAACTCATGAAGCAAAATGTGGTAATCCAGACGTGGAATGTAGGTTAAAACCCTACTCTCATCACTAGAGAGAACCGTTAGTTTGAGGTTGTTTACAACTGTATAACTAGCAAACGTCATGCTCTATGACATCCAGGAAAGACTGGTTATTTCCCCCGATCCAAAGGGAGTAAATAAAAGGAGAGGTTAAAGTTGTCCTCATAAGACAACCGCTATTAAAATGGCGTGAAAGATTTTATGACAGCAAGGAAAGACTTGCAACATACGTGAATAGCATAATTGGTTAATGCACCTGATGTGGCCAACTCAGGAGATATGTATATAGGTGGTTCAAATCCCATTTCACGTGCAAAATCCTGCTTATCCTGAGGTGTTTCACCAATAATAGATAAAATGGTTGACGATCAGGAAAGACTGATTTATAGTTAATAGGCGAGAGGAACACGCCCCGAAAGTGGAGAGTAACAATGCCAACGGGACTCACGGAGATACTGCGTCCACTGCTGATGGTATCTATCACTGGTTCGAATCCAGTATTAACTACGGAGCAAGCTATATGTGGGTTTAAGTTGAATTAACAACAACTAGAGCTATGTACGGTCGAAAACTCTAAATTTGGTCAGGTGGCGGAATTGGTAAACGCCCCGGTCCAACTCCGAAAAAGAGTAGTAGTTCTATGATGGAGGAAAACTGGGTCAGCTTGTAGAGCTACACATACATGATTGCAGGTTCGATTCCTGTCCTGACTACAAATTGATAATGTTAGCCTAGTGGCTGTAGTTATCAATAGTTCGTGGGTTGCAAACCATAGAACGCTTCTGTTGCAACGGAATAGCTTGTGTCGACTAATTGGTTAAGTCAATCAGAAATGGGAAATATTGGTTCGAATCCAATCATAAGTGCTAAATGATCAGGTGTTATTGGAATAAATTTGATAATGTAGATGTTAACTTAAGCATTATACGGTAGGTAAAGGTAAAACAAGAAGTAATTAACTTGTGTAAACTAATAAAGGAGCGGACCTTTGTACCTGTTCGAATCAGGTCCTGATCACTATAAATAAAAAAATTATTAATTATATTTGTATATTTAAATTATTATTACTATATTTGAATATAATTAATAACAAACATTAGTTCATTGATATTAAACCAACAAAGCTAAAAATCAAGATTAGACCAAACGTCCTATCAGGAATTCGGAACAATTGTTCTCTAAGGCTGGTAGTGCTTCGCACTCTCTGCATAAGCAGAGTATAAAACCAGAAGTTGCTTTAATATCTTATTACGTTCATTGAAGTTCATCCATAAAAGAGCAAAGCAAAAAAACTCTATCAACTACTTTAAAGATAGACCCATTTTTCATACATAATAGGCAGGTAGTGTTTCACACTCTCTTCGTAGAAGAGTAGTGCTTCGCACTCTCTGCATAAGCAGAGTAAAGATCATGAATGCTCTTTTTTAAATTATAGCAGATAGATGAAAGAAATATATTAAATTAGTGTAAAGATCCGCCAGGCATTATATGAATGTCCTTTGCAAGGGGTTTGTGTATGATTAGCACGTCATCTTTTTCTGCATATCTATAGGACAAATTCCACGAGAAAATTGTACCCTTTAACAAGATCTAAAAATGTTCAAATCTTTTTTATTAGATCACTTGTTTTATTCACTTATTATTACTATATTTGTTTATATCAATTATTCATTTCCAAATTAAAAAATATGGATCCACCACAGTAAAAATATTAAAACTTAAACTGGTTAAATACCAGGGAAAAGGTTCGTGATCAAAAGTCACGCAGAGGGTGCACTCCTTCACGCTTTATAAAAAATAAAGCCATTTAATATACTTTAATGGTTGAGGTGATACATTCTTTCATTTGATAGGAGAAAGTGTCTTAAATCCTTTTATATTAACTCTAATAACCACACCAATGAAAGATTTAAAACAATATACCCAGACACATTCATAATAAGAGTTCTAATTGCTATTGAACCAGGATTGGACTAAATTAAATCCACTTATCCAAAAACATACTCTACGGATGCAGAGATTGCGAAGCAATAGTGCAACGCACTCTTTGCATCCGCAAAGTACCAAAATTTACGTAGAAGTTTACCTATTTTACTCAAATTGATCAGATCTCAATAAGAAATACCAAATAATATACACTTTCTTACCTTTTATCAAAAATATACCAA